>JADMIO011011086.1_pt1 | contig 66766 bp, 49 predicted proteins | sample 8958161 | NCBI WGS metagenome assembly JADMIO01 (sample SAMN16585339, study PRJNA669376) | soil metagenome | isolation source: Crop rotation soil | place: USA: Cullars Rotation, Alabama | collected 2011 | reverse complement strand
TCGGCGCGCGCTGCGCGCGGCCCGGGCCGGCCGCGGCGCTCGGCGGCGCGATCGATCACGACCTCGACGACGACGTGCGCGGCGATGCGCTCGCGGCCTTGGTCGCGTGCCACGCGGCGGGCGTCGCGGACCGCTTGTTCGCGATCGCCGACGACGATCGCGCCTCGCGCGGGCTGCGCGTGCGCGCGATCGATCTGACCGTCGCGCTCGGCGACGCGTCGATGCAGCGCGGCCTCGAGGATCGCTTCGCGCGCTGGCGCGGCGCCGCGTTCTCCGACGACGTCGCGCTCGATCTCGCGGTCCACGCCGCGGTCGCGCTCGGCCGCCTGGGCGATCGCGGCGCGCTGCAAGCGCTGGTCGACGCCGCCGGCGACGCCGCCTTCCCCGAGCTGCAAGCCGCCGCCGCGACCGCGCTCGGCGAGCTCGCGCCCTGCCCGCCCGCCGTCCGCCAGACGCTCGACACGCTCACGACGTCGGATCAGCGGAACGTCGCGCTGGCCGCGCGCCGCGCGCGCACGAAGTGCACGAGGTGATCGACCTCCGTCTTCCGACTTCCGTCTTCCGGATCGGATCTCAGCGCAGGCGCTTGGTCATCATCACGCGATGCGACGGCTCGAAGTCGGCGCGGCGATAGAGCGCGATCGCGGGCGGATTGGTCGGATCGACGAGCAAGTGCAGCGCGGCCGCGCCGGCGGTGACCGCGGCGGTCAGCGAAGCCTCGAGGAGCGCACCCCCGATGTGGTGCCGGCGGTGCGCGGGCTCGACGAACAGCTCGGTCAGGAACGCATCGCGTCCCGCGAACTCGAGATCGAAGCCCCAGGTCACGACCGCGTAGCCGATCGCCGCGCCCGACACGTCGCCGATCAAGATCAACCCGACGTCATCCGACACGAGCAAGCGATCGACCGCGGTGCGCGCGACCACCGGATCGAACGCGATGCCCTCGCTCGCGTTGAACGCGATCATCATCGGCTCGAGCGCCGCGAGATCAGCGACGGTGGCACGACGGATCGTCATCTGGGACGGAAGTCGGAAGTCGGAAGTCGGAGGTCGATCTCATCCCAGCTGCGCCAACGCCTGCTTCAGCTTGTCGTTGCCCGGCTCGAGCTCGAGGCCGCGCTGGAACATGCCCTTGGCTTTCGGCGCCTCGCCGAGCTCGACGTGGATCACGCCGAGCGCGAAGTAGACGTCGGCCTTGGTCACGCCCGCCTCGGGATCGATGTTCTGCAGCACGAGCGATCGATAGACGCGGCGCGCCTTCTCCCAGTCGCGCTGGCCCATGTAGATGCGGCCGAGGCCGGCCATCGTCGGCACGTCGGTCGGGTTGACGCGGAACGCCTCCTCGTACGCCGCGAGCGCGCCCGCGAGCTCGCCGCGGGCCTCGAGGATGCCGCCCTGCCGCTGGCGGTACTTCGCGACCTCCTTCATGCGGCGCGCGGCCTTCGCGTCCTCGGCGAGCTTGTCGTAGAGCGGCGCCGCGCGATCGAGCATGCCCGCCGCGAAGTACAAGTCGGCCAACGGTCCGATCACGCGCACGTCGGCCGGGGCGTCGGCGGCGGCGCGCTCGAGCAGCGGGATCGCGGCGTCGGGACGGCCGAGCTTCTTGTGCACGTCGGCGAGCTCGAGCGCGATCGTCAGCCGATCGGCGGGCGCGGCGTTCGCGGCGCGGCGCGCGAGCAGATCGGCGAGCGTGACGAGATCGCCCTTGTCGCGCGCGACCTTCTCGAGCGCGGCGATCGTCGGCGCGTGGGCGGCGTCGTGGGTGAGCGCCTGCCGCCAGTGCGCGACCGCGGTCTCGAGGTCGCCCGAGTTCTTGTTCGCGACCTCGCCCAAGCGGAAGAACAGATCCGCCGCGTCGCGGCCGCGAGGCCCGAGCGCGAGCGCCTTGCCGAGCACCTCGGTGCACTTGTCCCAGTCGCCGCTCTTCTCGTAGATCTTCGCGAGCCGCGTGAGCGCGGCGACCGAGCCGGGCTCGCGGCGCAGGATCTTCTCGAGGATCTCGCCGGCGGAGTCGGGGTTCTCGAGCGGGCCCTCCCAGACGTCGGCCGCGCGCGCGAGCGCTTGGATCTCGTCGTCGGAGCGGCCGAGGGTGCCGAGCAGCTCCGCGAGCCGCTCGAGCAGCTCGACGAGATCGTGCCAGCGCTGCGCCTGCGTGTAGATGCGCTCGAGCTCGCCGTACGCGGGCAGGTGCGCGTTGTCGATGTCGAGCGCGTGGATCCACGACGCCGCGGCGTCGTCGAGCGACTTGCGCTCGTGCTCGGCGATGTACGCCATGCGCGCGAGGATCGCGACCTTCTCCGCCGAGGTCTTCGCGAGCTCCTGCCGGCGCGTGAGGACGTCTTGCACCGCGAGCCAGTCGCCCGCGGCGGCGTGCGCGTTCTCGAGCTCGCCGAGCGCGGTCGGATCGTTCGGATCGAGATCCGCGACCTCGCGCCACGCCGCGATCGCCGCTTGCTGATCGCCGAGCTGCGCCCACAGCTGCGCGACCCGCGTCTTCAGCCGCTTCTCCTCGGCACCATCGGCGTAGCGCGCCGCCTGCACCAGGATCTCGACCAGCGCGCGCAGATCGCCGCGCCGCTCGTGCAACGCCGCTAGGTGATCGAGCGCTTCGCGATCGGCGTCGTCGAGATCGAGCACCTTGCGCCAGGCTTCGACCGCGCCGTCGTAGCGCGCGAGGCGCTCGCGCAGCTGCGCGGTCTCGACGAACGCCTTGCGCTTCTCGGCGGGATCGAACGCGAGCTCGCCGCGGCGCCACTGCACCTCGGACAGGCCCGCGAGATCGCCGGCGACGCGATGGATGCGCGCGAGCGCGTCGAGCGCGACCGTCGATTCGGCGTCGAGTTCGAGGACGTCGCGATAGGTCTGCGCGGCGCCGCCGGTGTCGGCGAGCCGATCGAGCTGGATCTGGCCCAGGTGCAAGAGCAACGGCAGCCGCGCGTGCGGATCGTCGACGTTCTGCGCGATGCCGGTGAGCCGCGCCGCCGCCTCGCCCCAGCGGCCGAGCGATGCGGCCAGGCGATCGAGCTCCGCGATCGCCTCCGTCGACGACGGCTCCTCGGCGAGCCAGCCGCCGACCGCGTCGAGCGCGCGCACGTTGTCGCCGAGCCGCGTCTCCGCGAGATCCGCGATGCGCTGGTAGATCTCCGAGCGCTCCTGGTGATCGATCGTGACCGCGAGCTTCGCGGCGAGCAGATCGGCCAGGCGTCCCCACTCGCTCTCGCTCTCGTACAAGGGCTCGAGCGTGTCGATGATGTCGGCGCGCTGCTGCTCCGCGGTCGTGAGCAAGCGCTCGAGCGCGGCGCGGCCCGCCGGGTGGCGCGGCACGCGCAAGAGGACCTCGCGATACGCCGCGACCGCGCCGGCCGCGTCGCCGAGCGAGGTCTCGCGCAGATCGCCCAGGCGGAACAGGAACTCGGCGGAGCGGACGTCGTCGGGCGCGGCCTCGGCCTCGCGCGCGAGCACCTCGGCGAGCTCGGCGTGCTTGCCGCCGCGCGCGAGCACGCGATCGAGCGCCGCGAGCGGCACGCGCTCGTCGGGCGCGAGGGTCGCCGCGCGCCGCAAGGTCGCCGCCGCGCGATCGAGGTCGCCGAGCGCGTCCTCGTAGATCGACGCGAGGCGCGCGCAGTACGCGTACTCGACCTCGGCGTCGCCCTTGACCGGCGACCTGTCGACCAGCGTCTGCAAGAGCGCGCCGAGCTCGTCCCACGCGCCGCGCGCGCCGGCGAGCCGCTCGAGCGGACCGTACAGCTCGAGATCGTCGGGCGTCTCCGTGAGCGCGCGCGCCCACGTCGCGCTCGCCGACGCCGGATCGGCGCGCAGGATCTCGTGGACCTCGGCGAGCTGCTGCCACTGCGCGCGACGCACGATCGGATCGGGCGCCTGCGTCTTCAAGCGGCGCTCGTACAGCCGCACGAGCGCGTCGACGTTGGTCTCCGCGCGATAGACGCGCTCGAGCACCGCCGACGCGGGATCGAGGTGCTCGTCCTTCTGCGTGAGCGCCTCGAGCGCGCCGCGCGCGCCGGCGTGGGTCGGGAGGATCTGCAGCACCGCGCCGTAGCGCGGGATCGCCGCCTCCGGCTCGACGAGCTCGCGCTCGACGAGCTGCGCCGCGCGGAACGCGAGATCCGCGCGCTCCTGGGCCGCGGTCGCGAGCAGCGCGCGCCGATCGACGACGTCGAGCAGCTCGGGCCACATCTTCTCGCGCGCGTACAGACGATCGAGCTCGGCGAGCGCGAACGCGTCGCCGGCGTCGTCGGTGAGCACCGCCGCGAGCATCGCGATCGCCTCGTACGGATCGCGGAGATCCTTGTCGTAGACCTCGGCCGCGGCCAGGCGCAACCGCCGCCGTTCCGGAGGATCGATGGTCAGCTCGAGCTTGCGGACCAAGGTCTGCGCGAGCTCGCTCGGCTCGGCGACGATGCGATAGAGCCGCTCGAGCGCGTCGAGCGCGGCGAGATCCGCCTCGTCGACGCCGAGCACGTTCTTGTACGCCGCGATCGCCTCGCGCGGCTGCTCGAGGATCTCCTCGTACAAGGAAGCCACGCGATGCAGCAGCACCAGGCGCACGCCGGCGTCGTCGGCGAGCTCGGCGCGCCGCTCGACGACCTTGACCAGCTCGCCCGCGCGCCCCTCGATCGCGAGCAGGCGATCCAAGCCGCTGAGCGCGATCGGATCGTCCGGACGGTGCTCGAGCACCTTGCGCCAGGCGTCGATCGCCGCGGTGTGATCCGCGCGCTGCGCCTCGTGGATCTCGGCGACGCGCGCCATCACGGTCGCCGACACGTCCGGATCGAACGCGCCCGCGACGCCGCCCTCGAGCGTCGCGACCAGCTCGTCCCACGCGCCGAGGCGCGCGCCGAGCCCGACCAGCTCGTCGAACACGCCGCCGTCACTCACGTCGATCTTCCACGCGCGCGCGAGCGCGTCGAACGCGAGATCCGGGTCGCCGCCGCGCGTCTCGTGGATGCGCGCGATCTCGCCGAGCGTCTCGACCTTGGTGTGCGGATCGTCGATGAACGCGAGCTTCGCGTCGAGGATCACGACGAGCTTCTGCCACCAGTCGTGCTTGCGATAGACCGGCTCGAGCAGCTCGGCGATGCGCTCGCGGTGCTCGTCGACGACGACCAGGCGCTCGAGCGGCAAGAGCGCGCGCTCCCAGCCCGCGTTGGTCGAGAGCACGAGCTCGTACTGCTCGATCGCGCCGGTGGTGTCGGACAGCTGGTGCTCGAGCACCTCGGCGAGCCCGATGCGCAGCTCGATCTCGCGGTTGACGTCGGCGCGCTCGATGCGCGCGTTGTAGAGATCGGCCAGGTCGTACCACTGGCCCTTCGCGCGGTAGAGGCGATCGAGCTGCGAGGTCGCCTCTTCATACGCCGCTTGGCTGCCGAGGGTCGCGCCGGCCGACGCGATCGTCGTCATCTCGCGATACGCGTCGATCGCGCGCGCGGAGTTGTCGCGGCGGTTCTCCTCGACGTCGGCGATCTTGCGATGCAGCTCGAGGCGGCGCGCGTCATCGGCGTCCCCGGCGGCGCCGAGCGCTTCTTCGTAGACCTCGACGAGCATGCCCCACTTCTCGGCGCGGACGAGCAGCGCCTCGAGGCGCCGGAAGATCTCGCGGTCGTCGGGCACCGTCGCGGGCGAGCTCTGCGGGACCGCGAGCGCGCGGCGGTACGCGGCCTGGCCGCGCTCGACGTCGCCGGTGCGGCGGTCGTAGATCGCGGCGGCGGCGAGCGCGATGTCGCGGATCTCGGGCGCGTCGCCCGGGTTGTCGTCGAGGTGCTCCTGGTAGACGCGCGCGAGCTCGCCCCAGTTGTCCAGGACCGAAGCGAGCCGGTGCAGCTGATCGCGGATGCCCGGATCGGCGGGCGCCTCGCGGAACAGCTTTGCGTACCAGCGCATCGCGCCTTCGAAGTCCTCGAGCTGCTCCTCGTAGAGGCGCGCGACCTGCCAGGTCAGGCGCAGGCGCTCGTTGGCGTCGGCGGCGGCCTCGAGCTCGATCTCCCAGATGCGCGCGAGGCGCGGCCAGTCGTGGCGCGCGACGTAGATCGGCTCGAGCACCTCGGCGGCGGCCGCGCGCACCGCGGGATCGTCGAGGAACTTCTCGAGCGCGGCGAGCGCCTGCTTGTTGTTCGGATCGCCCGACAGCGCGGCCGCGTAGCTGTCGACCGCGGCGTGCGGATCGCGCAGCTCGCGATCGTGGATGTCGCCGAGCCGCACGCGCAGCGCGACCGCGTCCTCGATCGTGAACGCGAAGCCGAGCCGGCGCTCGTGCAGATCGACGAGATCGTGCCAGCGCTTGCCGCCGGCGTAGAGGTTCTCGAGCGCGGCGACCGCGTCCTTGCGATCGGGCTCGAGCTCGAGCACCTGCTCCCAGCCGAGGATCGCTTCTTCCGGACGGCGCAGCGGTCCCGCGCACAGCTGCGCCGCCTCGGCGAGGCACGCGACCTGATCGTCGAGATCGCCGGCCTGCCCCGCGAGCTCCGCCTTGCGCGACAGGATCTCCCACAGCTTCGCGTGCTCGCCGGCCTCGCGATAGATGCTCTCGAGCGCGTTGAGCGCGCGGCGATCGTCGGGCTGTGCGTCGAGGACGCGCGCGTAGTGATCGCGCGCGAGGTTGACGTCGCCGCGCACGGCGCGCGCGAGATCCGCGACGTCGAGGTAGAGCCGCCGCTGCACCTCGCCGTCCAAGACATCGGGCGCGATGCGCTTGTAGACGTCGATCAGATCGCCTTCGCGGCCGAGATCGGCGGCGAGGCGCTCCACCTCGCCGAGCGCCGCGCCGAGCTCGGGCTCGGCGACCGCGGCCTCGAGCGCCTTCACGCGCGCGTCGAACGCGCCGGCGGTGTCGCCGAGGCGATGCTCGCGGATCGCGCCGACCTCGCCCCACGCGACCATGCGCTCGCGGACGTCATCGGCGGCGCCGGCGACGCGCGCGAGCAGCTGGGCGAGCTTCTGATCCTGGCCGGTCGACTCGTACAGCGGGCGCAGGATCTCGACCGCGCGGCCGCGCAGATCGGGATCGTCGAGCTCTTGCTCGACGGCCGACGCGGCCATCGCGTGGGCGGGCGCGATCGCGAGCACGCGCGCCCAGCGCTCGAGCGCGTCGGCGTCGCGGCCGAGCGGCCCCGCGAGCAGCTCGGCGATCTCCGCCTGCAGGACGACGTTGTCCTTGACCGGCGCGATCGCGAGGCGTCGCTCCAGGATGTCGAGCAGCTCGAGGTGACGCCCCTGCGCGCGATAGAGGCGCGCCAGCTCGCCGAGCGTCTCCGGATCATCGGGGACGTGATCGAGGATCTCGAGGTGCGCGGCGATCGCGTCGGACGGCGACGCGAGCAGCGTCTCCTGGAGCTCGGCGACGCGGCGCAGGTACTGCTTCGCGACGTCCGGACCGCTGAGCGAGACGCGGCGGCGCAGGATCTCGACGAGCTCCGGCCACGCGCTGCGACCTTGGTACATGCGCTCGAGCGCGTCGAGCGCGGCCGGATGATCCGGATCGTCGCCGAGGATGTCGCGCCACGTCGTGATCGCGGCCTTCGGATCGGCGAGCTGCTCTTCCTCGAGCTTGGCGACCCGCACGTAGATCGCGTTGCGATCGTCGGGCGAGTCCGACGCCTCCGCTTGCTTGCGCAGGATCTGGACGAGATCCTTCCAGCGGCCCTCTTCTTCGTACAGGCGCGCGAGCGCGTGCGACGCGTGCAGCGAGGTCGCGGGGCCGTGCGGATCGGCGCCGAGCAGGCGCTCGTACGCGCCGGTCGCGCGCGCGGCGTCGCCGAGCTGCACGTCGTACATCTCGCCGAGCTCGCTGAAGAGCGCGGCGCGGGTCGCGGTGTCGGAGGGCGGCACCTTCTCGACCGCCTTCTCCCAGGCCGCGGTCACCTCGGGCCAGCGATCGAGCGATCCGCCGAGCCGGCGCAGCGCGGCGCGCGCGTGCTCGTCGGTCGGATCGAGGATCAAGGCCTCGGTCCAGGTCTCGAACGCGGCGCGCGCGTTGTCGAGCCGCTCCTCTTCGATCGCGGCGATGCGCGCGAGCAGCTGCGACGCCTCGGTCGGTCCGCCGGCGAGCTCGCGCTGCGCGCGGAGCACGAGCACGAGATCCTTCCAGAGCTTGTCGCCTTCGTAGAGCGGCTCGAGCAAGCGCGCGATGCGCAGGCGGAGGCTCTTCTCGGGCAGCATCTCCTCGAGCAGCTCGCGGCCGTCGGCGTGCGACTTGTGGCGCGCGACGACCTGCTCGAGCAGATCGACCGAGCCGGGCTTGTCGTTCAGCCGATGCGCGCGGAGCTCGGCGCGCCGGTAGTAGAGCTGGGCCTGCTCCTTGTCGGGCGCGACGTCGTGCTCGCGCGCGAGCAAGGCCTCGAGCTCCTTCCACTGCTCCGCCTCCGCGTACAGTCGCTCGAGCGCCTTGTACGAGTGCAGATCGGTCGGATCGAGATCGAGGATGCGCACGTGCGCGGCGGTCGCGCGCTTCGGATCGGCGAGGACGTCCTCCTCGAGCTGCGCGAGCTCGACGAGCGCGGCCTTGCGCACGCGATCGTCCATCGTCACGTCGATGCGGCGCTCGAGCAACGCGCGCAGATCGGTCCAGCGCGCGGCGCCGCGATAGATCTGTCCCAGCGAGGCGAACGCGTCGGGCGCGTCGGGCTCGGCGCCGAGCACCGCGATCCACGCCTTCTCCGCGCCGGCCGTGTCGCCGAGCAGCTCGGACGAGACCTGCGCGAGCTCGGCGCCGATCGCGCGCACCTGGCCTTGGTTCTTCTCTTTCTGCGCGGCGGCGAGGCCGAAGGCGAGGCGCTGCGCGAGCTCGGCGTGCTTGCCGAGGCCGCCGGCGAGGCGGTGCAGGATCATCCGGTTGTGCTCGTCGGTGGGCGCGGCTTGGTGCACGCGGCCCGCGGCCTCCCACGCGCGCGCGGGATCGGCGAGCTCGCCGGCGTAGAGCGAGACGAGGCGGCGATCGATCGCCAGCTCCGGCTGCGTCGTCGTGCCGCCCGCGCGCAGGACCTCGAGGGCGCGCGCGATCTTCTGCGCATCACGCGCCTTCTCGAAGTGCGGCAGGAGCTGCTCGGCGAGCTTCGCGCGATCGGCGAGCGCGATCGCCTTGGCGGGAGCCTCGTTACCGTCGAGGAAGCGGGTCGCCGCCTCGAGCGGCGCGGTCCTGACGAAGCCGCGATCCAAGATGTCGAGCGCCTTGCGGTAGCGCGCGAGCGCGGCGCCCGGACGATCGAGGCTCTTCTCCTCGAGCGCGCCGAGGCGCATGAGGAGCGCGTAGCGCTGCTCGGGATCGTCCGCGATCGCGAGCTCGGCATCGAGCACCTGATCGAGCCCGTCCCAGTCGCCGCGCGCCTCCTCGACGCGCGCGAGCGCGTGCAGCGCGCGCAGCGATCCGGACTCGATCGCGAGCACCGCGCGATAGGTATCGGCGGCGGCGTCGAGATCGGCGAGCCGCTCCTCTTCGATCGCGGCGGCCTTGAACAGGAGCGCGACCCGCTCGGCGCCCTTCGCGCGCTCGGCGCGGCGGCGATAGCTCGCGAGCAGCTCCGGCCAGTCGCTCAAGTGCGCGGCCAGCTCCTCGAGGTGCGCCTCGGCCTGCGCGTCGTCGGGCGCGAGCGCCAGGACCGCGCGCTCGTAGTCGCGCGCGCGCTCGGGATCGTGGAGCTTGGTCGCGGCGATCTTCGCCTGCTCGCGAAGGAGCGCGAGCTTTCCCTTGGTGTCGGGAACGCGCGGGACGTGGCGATCGAACAGCGTGAGGATCTCGCGCCACTGCTCCGGCTCTTGCGCGAGGCGCAAGAGATCCGCGACCAGCTTGTCGTCGCCCGGATCGAGATCGGCGGCGTGGCCGGTCCAGGTGAACGCGAGAGCGCGCGAGCCGAGCTTCTGCTCGCAGATCGTCCGGATCTCGGACAGGATCTTGCGGCGCTGCTTGTCGTCCTTGGCGTGGTGCAGCTGGATCTCGAGGATCGGGACCAGCCGCGACCACTTCTCGGCGCGCGCGTAGATCGGCGCGAGCGCCGCGGCGGCGCCGGCGTGGTGCGGATCGACGCCGAGCACGCGCTCCCACACGCGCGACGCGCGATCGAACGCGTCGGCCTTCTGGCCCTTCTTCGGCCCGCCCTCCGACGGCGCGGCCTCGGCGCGCTTCTGCGCGACGCCGGCCGCGCGCTCGAGCACCGCGAGCCGCGCGGCCTTGTCGTCCATGCGATCGGCGATGCCGACCAGCGCGTCGACGAGCTCGTCCCATTGGCCGAGCTTGCCGTAGAGGCCTTCGAGGCCGTCGTAGTCATGCGCCTGCGCGTACAGCTCGCGCATCGTGCGCAGCGCCTTGCCGTGCGACGGATCCAGCTCGAGGATCTCGCCCAAGACCTGCGCGGCGAGCGACGGCGCGCCCGCGCGATCGGCGAGCAGCGCGCCGAGCCGCTCGAGGATCGGCACCGCCTCCGCCGCGGTCTTCACGCGCTCGCGCTGGCGGCGCAGGATCTCGGCGAGCGCGAGCCAGCGCTTCTCGCGCTCGTACAAGCCGGCGAGCGCGGCGAGCGCCTCGGTCAGATCGGAGCTCGGATCCGACTCCGAGAGGATCTGGTTGTAGATCTCGATCGCGAGGCGCGAGTCGCCGAGGCGCTCGGCCGCGAGCCGCGCCATCTCGCTCTGCTTCGCGCGGCGATCGGCGCCGTGCGCGGCGTCGGCCTCCTTCTGGACGAGCCCGATCAGCTGACGCCACTGGCGCCGGCGCGTGTAGATGTCCTTCAGGCGCGCGAGCGCGTCGGCGTCGGTCGGCGACAGCTCCAGGAGGCGCTCCAGGGGCCGGATCGCCTGCGCGAAGTTGCCGAACCGCTCGCTCCAGAGATCCGCGACCTCGCGCAGGATCGCGACGCGCTCGGCGACCGGCGCGCCGCCGAGCTCCGCCTTCTTCGACAGGACGCCGATCAGATCGTTCCAGCGCCCGAGCTGCTTGTACTTCGCGGCGAGCTCGTCGAGCGCGCGCGGGTGATCGGGATCGAGCTTGAGGATGGTGTTGAACGTGTTGATCACCATCACGTCGAGCTTCAGGCGATCGCGATAGATGTCGACGACCTCGAGCAGGCGATCGATGCGCCCGCGCGTGTCGCTCTCGGGCAGCCGATCGATCTCCTCCTTCATGAGATCGAGCAGCGCGTTCCACTTCTCGGTCTTGCGATACAGGCGCTCGAGCGACGTCCGCGCCTCCGCCGACGACGGATCGGCGCGCAGCATCTGCTTCCACGCCTCGATCGCCTTCTCGGGCGAGCCGCCCGAGCTCTCGGCGAGCTCCGCGATCTCGATCGCGAGCGCGCGCGCGCGCGCGTCGGCGGCGGCGCTGGTCATGCCCGCGGGCACCGCCTTCTCGGCCTGGCGCAGGAGCGCGAGCAGCTTCTGCGACTCGCCGCGCGGCGGGTAGTACGCGCGGTAGAAGTCGAGCGCCGCCGGATGCGCGGGCTCGACCTTGCGGATGCGACGGAAGTAGTCCTCGGCGGCGTCGAGATCGCCGAGCCGGCGCCACAGGATCATGCCGACCTGCAGCAGCATGCCGAGCTCGTCCTTCTCGGAGCCGCGGCGCGCCTTGAGCGCGGCCGAGTAGAGCGCGACCAGGCCGGTCCAGTTCTCGGCCTGCTCGTAGGCGTCGGCGAGCGACTTGATCGCCTGCGGCTGCGCGGGATCGATCGCGATCACCTTCTTGACCTGATCGACCGCGCGATCGGCGGCGCCCAGGTGCGCGCGGTAGACGTCGGCGAGGCCGAGCAGCGCGGCGACGCGCTCCTCGCGCGACGACGCGCTCTCGATGCGCTGCTCGAGCAGCGCGGCGAGCTCCGGCCAGCGCGCGGCCGCGCGCAGCAGGCGCTCGAGGTGCATCGCGGCGCGGCGGTTGCGCGGATCGACCTCGAGCGCGCGACGGAGGAATTGCTCGACCTCGGGCGCGCCCGGGCGATGGCGCGCGTAGAGCTCCGCCGCCGACAGGTAGAGATGCGTGGTGAGCTGGCGATCGGTCGAGACCTTCGCCTCCTCGATGTTCTTGCCCGCGAACTTCTCCCAGTTCTCGCGCGCGTCGCCGATCTGCTGCAGGTTCTCGGTCGCGGTCTCGTCGCCGGGACGGAGCGTCAGCACCTGGCGGAAGCACTCGACCGCGGCGTTCTCGTCGAGCAGATCCTCTTCGAGCAAGAGGCCCTTCTCGAGCAAGAGATCCGCGCGGCGCGACGGCTCCTGCACCGCGCCGATCTCGACGTCGAGCAGGCGCGCGACCACGTCGACGCGGCCGCGTTCGCGCAAGTTCTTGCGCGTGTCGGCGAGCGCGGCGAGCGAGGCTGGATCGCCGGCGGCGCGCGGCGCTTGCGCGGCGAGGCCCGCGAGGGCCGCCGTGTCATCGGGATCGCTGTCGAGGATGGCGAGGTACTGGAGGAAATCGGCCATGACCAAAGGGCGATCGGTCCGCGCGAAGGCGCAGCTCCCGAGCCGGTCGATGCTATCGCGACGACGCGCGCGCACACAACGCGCGGAGCGTGCAGATCCGAAAGCTTACGGTGAGTTCCGGAGTGCCTTCAGTCGAGTGACACGCCGTTGCGCAGACAGACCTGCCTCACGACGTTCTGGCGATTGGCGGGCACTTGGTCGAGGTACTTCTTCGCGCGCGAGGTGTCCTTCACGTTGCAAGCGGCCATGCCGCAGATCGTGAGGACCTGGACGTTCGGCGCGCCTGCCTGCTTGCAGAGCTGGAGCACTTTGCCGTACTGCCCGCTCGAGTACGCGGTCTTCACGTCTGCTTCGACCGTAGCGTTGCCGCTCGCCGCGGGCTCGTCGATCGGCTCGGGTCGCTGCATGTGGCAGGTCTGCGCGAGCGCGGCGATCTTCTCGCCGTCCTTGCCGAAGTGGTCGCGGAGGATCGTCGCGAGCTGATCGGCGGACTTGCAGTCGTGCGCCGCGATCAGGTGCGTCATCTTCGCCTTCGCGTTGGCGAGCTCGCGTTGCTTCGAGTCGTCTTCGTGCGCGGGTGGCGGCGGTGGCGGCGGTGGCGGTGGCGCCGGATTCAGGCGATCGCGGATCACGCCGATCACCTTCTTCGCGATCAGATCCTCGACGACCGCGCCCTCGCAGTCGGTCTTCGCCGCGTCGATGTCAGAGGCGGTCTGCGCGTTCGAGACCGTCGCGCTGCCGTGGATCGTCGCGACGATGTTCTTGTCGGGATACGTGTGCAGGATCAGATCGAGCGTGCATTTCACGGAGTCGCCCGTCGATCGATCGTCGCTGTTCGAGGTGTCGAGGTAGAAGGCGCGGCCGGCGGTCGTGATCGACTTGCCGTCGTCGATGATCACGCGCAGATCCGGCGCCGACTTCGCGAAGGTCGACGCGGCGCTCTTCTGGATCGCGGTGCCGCCCATCGCGCCGAGCACGATCGTCGGCGCGTCGGCCGCGTACGTGGGCACCGGCAAAGGCGCAGGCGCCGCGTCGATCGTCGGCGCGATCACCGCGACCGGCGCTGCATCGGGCGGCGCGACGGCCGCCGGCGTCTCGGCGTGCTTTGCAGCGCCGCCGCCCGCGGCCACCGCGATCGCGATCCCGCCGGCGACGAGCGCGCCGCCGCCGAGCGCGATCCACACGCCGCGCTTCGACTTCGGAGACTCCGGCACCGTCGCCGCCGCGCCCGCGCTCGCGCTGAGCGTGGTCGGTGCCGTCGGCGCCATCGTCGGCGCGTGCGCGAGCGAGGCGTGCGAGACCTGCGACGGCGCCATCGACGGCGACGATCCGCTCAGCTTCTGCAGCTCGACGATCACCGCGTCGGCGCTCTGCGGCCGATCGGCCGGCTTCTTCGCGAGCAGCCACGCGATCAGCTGCTCGACCTCGGCCGGCACCGACGGCGCCAGCGATCGCGCCGACGGCGGCGGCAGCAAGATGTGCGAGCTGATGATGTCGCCCGCGCCCTCGCCGACGAACGGCACGCGCCCGGCGACCATCTCGAACAACATGCAGCCGAGCGAGTACAGATCGCTGCGGTGATCGACCGCGCCCGCGCCGCGGCACTGCTCGGGCGACATGTAATAAGGCGTGCCCATGATCGCGCCCGTCGACGTGCGCGCCATCCCCGGCGAGCTCGCGTCGCCCGCGAGCTTCGCGATGCCGAAGTCGAGCAGCTTGATCCGCTCGCCGCCCGCGACCTCCGGATCCGGAACCAGGAAGACGTTGTCGGGCTTGAGATCGCGATGGACGATGCCCGCCTTGTGCGCGGCGCCGAGCGCGCCCGCGACCTGGCGCGCGATCCCGAGCGCGGCGCCGACCGGCATCACGCCGCGCTTCTGGCGCGCGCTGAGCGACTCGCCGTCGCAGAGCTCCATGACGATGAACGCGCTGCCGTCGGGCGCGAAGCCGAAGTCGTAGATCTCGACGATGCCGGGGTGGCGGATCGCGGTCGCCGCGCGCGCTTCGTTGAAGAAGCGCTGCACGATCTCCTGGTTGCGCGAGTAGTCGGGCAACAGGACCTTGATCGCCGCGGGCCGCCCGAGGAGCGCGTGGTGCCCGACGTACACCGCGCCCATGCCGCCGCGACCCAGCTCGCGCTGGATCGAGTAGCTGCCCACCGACTGGCCGATCACGCGCCGCTACTATAGATCAGCGCGCCTGCGACTCGAGCTCGTCGCGCGCCGCCGCGATGATCGCCTCGAGATCCTCGGGCGTCTCGTCGGCGGTCTCGACGTCCCAGACGTCGTCGTCGTCGTCGTCCGACGTGGTCACGACCGGCTCCGGCGCCTGCCCTTCGGAGGCGTGGAAGGTGGCGAGGTCGAGCATCGCGACGAGCGACATGGCGCTTAGGTGTACGTCGGGCGACAGGCTCGGCACGCGGTCAACGCCTGGCAAAGAGCGTCCGCCCTGACCCGGAACGCACTGTTCCAACTCTGCACACCGGGATCTTGGGCAGCTTGTTACCGAGGCGACGTCGCTGTAGACCTGGCTCCGTGCCGTCTCCGAAGCGTCCGACCGCGTGGAGCTATCTCGGACGCTACAAGGGCCCGATCGCGGCCGGCGTGGTGATGCTGCTCGCCACCAATCTCTTGATGATCGGTGTGGCGAAGTACACCGGTTACTCGCTCGACGCGCTCAAGGCCGGCGACGCCGACGCGATCCCCGCCGATGCCGCGTGGCTGGCCTTCTTCGCGCTCGCGACCGCGGTGACCCGCATCTTCTCGCGCATCTGGATCTTCAACGCCGCGCGCGGCGCCGAGTACGAGCTGCGCAGCGATCTGTTCGGCCACCTGCTCACGCTCGACGCCGGCTTCTATCGCAAGAACCCGACCGGCGACGTGATGAGCCGGCTCACCAACGACGTGCAGACGGTCCGCGCGATGTGGGGCGCCGGCGTCCTGCAGGTCTTGAACACGTTCTTCGTGTTCGTGCCGGTGCTGTCGATGATGCTGCTCATCGATCCGGTGCTGACCTTGTGGGCGATCCTGCCCTACCCCACGATCGTGATGATCGGGCGCGTGTTCGGGCGGCGGATCTTCACGACCTCGCGCGCGGTGCAGGCACAGCTCGGCACGCTGTCGTCGGATCTGCAGGAGGATCTCGGCGGCATCCAGGCGATCAAGAGCTACGGGCTCGAGCCCGAGCGGCGCGCGAAGTTCGTCGCGTCGTCGAAGCGGCTCCTCGACGCGAACATGGCGCTGGTCCGCGTGCGCGGCGAGATGGTGCCGCTGCTCGCGGCCTTGTCGTCGCTCGGCACCGTGATCGTCCTGTGGATCGGCGGCCGCGCCGCGATCAACGGCGACATCCGCTTCGGCCAGGTCTTCGAGCTGCTCGTCTACGTCGCGAAGCTGGTGTGGCCGACGCTCGCGCTCGGCTGGATGCTGTCCTTGCTCCAGCGCGGCGCCGCGTCGTGGGCTCGCCTCGAGCAGCTGTTCGCGACCCGGCCCGCGGTCGCCGACGGCGACGTCGTGATCCCCGACGGCGAGCTGCACGGCGCGCTCGAGCTGCGCGGGCTCACGATCGCGATCGAAGACCGCAAGCTGCTCGACGACGTCTCGCTCACCTGCCCGGCCGGAACGATCACCGCGATCGTCGGGCGCACCGGCTCCGGCAAGAGCACGCTGGTCGACGCCTTGACCCGCATGCTCGACGTCGCGCCCGGACAGATCCTGCTCGACGGGCGCGACATCACGACGCTCACGCTCGGCCAGCTGCGCTCCGCGATCGGCTACGCGCCGCAGGACGCGTTCCTGTTCTCGACGACGATCGCCGACAACATCGCGATGGGCTACGGCGGCGGACGCTCGCTGCCGCGCGCGCGCGCCGACGAGCTCGCGCAGATCGGCGCGACGACCAAGCACGAGGGCGAGCTCGATCCGCTGCGCGGCGGCACGGTCGACACGCGCGTGTCGGGCGCGGCGCGCGCCGCCGGCCTCGAGCGCGATCTCGACGCGATGCCCGACGGCTTCGCGACCGTCGTCGGCGAGCGCGGCATCACGCTGTCGGGCGGCCAGCGCCAGCGCGTCGCGCTCGCCCGCGCGCTCGCGAAGGCGCCGCGCGTCTTGGTGCTGGATGACTCGCTGTCGTCGGTCGACGCCGAGACCGAGCGCATCATCCTCGGCCACCTGCGCGAGGTGATGAAGGGCCGCACCTCGATCCTGATCTCGCATCGCGTCGCCGCGGTGAAGAACGCCGATCAGATCGCGGTGCTCGACGCCGGCCGCATCGTCGAGGTCGGCACCCACGCGCAGCTGCTCGCGAAGGGCGGCCTGTACGCGGAGCTCTACCAGACGCAGCTCGATCCCGAGGAGCTCGCCGCGCGCGAAGCCCGGCTCAAGGAGGCCGTGTCGTGAGCCGCGGCATCGTCGCCGAAGAGGTCCTCGGCAAGGCCTACGACATCACCTTGATGAAGCGCCTCTGGCGCTTCGTCCGCCCGCACAAGGCGCTGATCTGGTTCGCGCTGCTGCTGGTCCCGACGACGATCACGCTCGATCTGATCCAGCCGTACCTGATCAAGCTCGCGGTCGAGGATCACATCGCGGTCCGCCGGCTCGACGGCCTCGGCCCGCTGATCCTCCTCTACTTCGCGCTGATCATCGCGCAGTCGATCTCGTCGTTCTTCGAGCAGTGGGTGCTGCAGCTGCTCGGCCAGCGCGCGATGAACGACATGCGCCTCGCGATCTACGATCACGTGCTCGCGCAGCGCGCGGCGTTCTTCGATCGCATGCCGGTCGGCCGCCTGATGACGCGCATGACCAACGACATCGAGAGCATCAACGAGATGTTCGCGTCCGGCGTGGTCACCTTGCTCGCCGACTTCGTCAAGCTGTGCGCGATCGTCGCCGTGATGTTCTGGATGAACGCGGAGCTGACGGCGATCACGTTCCTCGTGATGCCGGCCCTGATCGTCGTCGTGAACTACGCGCGCAACGCGATGCGCCGGTCGTTCCGCGCGATCCGCGTGCGGCTCGCCGCGATGAACGCGTTCCTGCAGGAGCACCTCTCGGGCGTGCGCGTCGTGCAGCTCTTCCGCCGCGAGGACGCCGCCCGCCGCGAGTACGACGAGATCAACGCCGGCCACCGCGACGCCTACCTCGAGTCGATCCGCGCCGACGCCGTGATGTACGCGATGGTCGAGGCGATCGGCGTGTGCGCGGTCGCGCTGGTCGCGTGGTGGGCCGCGGGCCACGCGGGCCCGCTCGCGACGCGCGCCGCCGAGCTCGGCACGGTCGCCGCGTTCATCCAGTACATCGACAAGTTCTTCCTGCCGGTGCGCGATCTCAGCGCGAAGTACGCGGTCATGCAGGGCGCGATGGCGGCGACCGAGCGCATCACGCAGCTGCTCGACACCGACGAGCCCGACGCGCCCCGCGGCGCGGTCCACGCGAAGGGCACGAGCGGCGCGCTCGTCGAGTTCGACGACGTCCACTTCTCGTACGCGATCGGCGAGCCGGTGCTCAACGGCGTGACGTTCACGATCCCGCGCGGCACCAACGTCGCCGTCGTTGGCGCGACCGGGTCCGGCAAGTCGACCTTGATCAAGCTCCTCACGCGCCTCTACGAGATCGAGCGCGGCGGCATCCGGCTCGCCGACACCGACGTCCGCGATCTCGACGTCGCCGAGCTGCGGCGCCGGATCACGGTCGTCTCGCAGGACGTCTTCCTGTTCGGCGGCAGCGTCCTCGACAACGTGCGCGGCGGCACCGACGCCACGCGCGAAGAGATCCAGGCGGCGATCGCGCGGGTCGGCGCCGATCGCGCGCTCGCGCGCCGCCCGCAAGGCCTGGAGACCGTGGTCGCGGACCGCGGCTCGAACTTCTCCGCCGGCGAGCGCCAGCTGCTCGCGTTCGCGCGCGCGATGGTCCGCGATCCCGAGGTGCTCGTCCTCGACGAGGCGACCGCGCACGTCGATCCGGAATCCGAGCAGCTGATCGAGCGCGGGATCAAGGAGCTGATGAAGGGCCGCACGACCCTCGTCATCGCCCACCGCCTGTCGACGATCCGCAACGCCGATCTGATCCTGGTGATGTCTCACGGGCAGATCGTCGAGCGCGGTAACCACGACGAGCTCGTCGCCCAGGGCGGCGTCTACGCGGCGCTGGAACGCACCTTCAGCCGCCGAGACTAGCGTAGGCTCCGGGCATGGAGACTCTCGACAAGAAGCTGTCGCTGCTGTCGGGCCACGTGCAAGACGCGATCGCGGCGGTCGGCGCGGATCCGGGCGCGTCGCCCGTGCTGGTCGCGGTCGTGCGCGAGCTCGAGCGCAAGTACGCGAAGGCGTCGGCCGGGCTGCTCACCGCCGACGCGCGGCTCGCGCGCGAGCTCGTCGTCGAGGTCGAGCAGGCGGCCGACAGCGCGAAGGCCGCGGTCGCCGCCGATCCCGGCGTCACCGCCGCGACGCGCGCGCAGGTCACCCTCACGCACGACGCCTTCTGCCTGCTGAAGTTCGAGAACCCCGCGTCGTAGCAGGGCGTTTCGCGCACCGGCGCGAATCACGGTATGCTCTTCGCGGGGTGAGCGACGACGCTACCAACGGGGTCGCCGACCGTCTCGCGCTGGCGTTCGCCGCGATGACGGACGGCGTGATCGTCGCCGATCGCAAGACCGGGCACGTGATCGTGAACCCGGCGGCGCGGAAGCTCTTGGGGCTCGACGCCGACGCGGTGATCACGACGACGTTCCTGAAGGAGCGGCTCGGCTTCTATCCGTTCGACCTGGTCGCCGCCGGCGCGGGTGAGGTGCGCGAGGAGGTGCACATCGGCGGCCGGCACCTGAGCTCCGCGGTGTCGGCGTTGCGCGGGGACGACGGCGAGTCGATCGGCGCGGTCGTCGTCCTGCGCGAGCCGCCGCCCTCCTTCGACGACGCCCGCCGCCGCGCCGAGGTCGCGTCGATGGTCAGCCACGACCTGCGCACGCCGCTGACCTCGATCGCCGGCGCGCTCGACATCGTGCTCTCCGGCTACGCCGGCGCGCTCGCCGACAAGCAGCATCGCTACGTCGAGATGGCGCGCCACGCCGCGACCCGCATGAACGCGCTGCTCGACGAGCTGCTCGACGCGTCGCGCGCGCGGAGCGGCACGATCACGGTCTCGCCCATCGCGATCGATCTCGCGACGCTCACGCGCGACGTGGTCACCCGCTACGGCGACGTCGCGCGCGCCAAGCGCATCACGATCGCGGTGCGCGCCAGCGCCAACGCGATCCCGATCCAAGGCGATCCCGATCGGCTCGCGCAGGTGCTCGGCAACCTGCTCACGAACTCGATCAAGTTCGCGCCCGCCGACGGCACGATCGACGTCGAGGTCTTCGGTCCGCCGGTGGTCGCCGACGCGGTCGGCGTCTCGGTCTTCAACGCCGGCGAGCCCATTCCGGAGGAGGAGCGCGAGCGGATCTTCGAGCCGTTCGCGCAGGCGGGCCGCCGCGTCGGCGGCACCGGGCTCGGCCTCGGCATCTCGCGCGCGATCGTCGAGGCGCACGGCGGCCGCATCTGGGTCGAGTCGGGCGCCGACGGCACCAAGTTCGTCTTCACGCTGCCGGCGGCGGCCGCGCCCGTCGCGGTCTCGGCCGAGGTGCGCCGCCCGCCGCGCCGCCTGCCGACCGGCGAGAGCGCGCGCGTCCTCGTCGTCGACAACGATCGCCACCGCGCCTACCTATTGAAGGGCTTATTGATGGCCGCGGGCCATCACGTGCAGGTCGCCGACGACGCCGACGCCGCGCTCGCGCAGGCGCGCAGCGAGCGCCCCACCCTCGCGGTGATCAGCGCGCAGGTGCCGGAGGCGGCGTCGCTGCTCGCGACGATCGAGCACGATCCCGACACGCGCAAGTGCGCGGTCGTCGCGCTCGGCGAGCCCGGCCAGGCGCAGGAGCTGCTCGCCGCCGGCGCCGACGAGTTCGTCGAGCTGCCGCTGCAGCCGCACGTCCTGCGCGACACCTGCCAGCGCCTGCTGATCGAAGGCGCGCGCCGCGAGGCGCCGCGCGTCTTGGTCGTCGACGACGACGCGTCGATCCGCGCGATCTGCCGCGAGGTGCTCGAGCACGCGGGCTACACCGTGCGCGAGGTCGCGAGCTCCGACGGCGCGGTCAGCGAGGCGCGCCGCTTCCGTCCCGATCTCGTCTTGCTCGACGTGATGATGCCGATCATCGACGGCTTCCGCACCGCCGAGCGCCTGCGCGCCGACGCCGCGACCGGCCTCACGCCGATCATCTTCTTGTCGGCGAAGGGCGACACCGCCGACAAGGTCCGCGCGTTCCGCTCGGGCGCCGAGGACTACGTCGTCAAGCCGTTCGACGCCGCGGAGCTGGTCGCGCGCGTCGGCAAGGCGCTCGATCGGCAAGCGCGCGAGCTCGGCGCGTCGCCGACCACGCAGCTGCCCGGCGCCGACGCGATCGAGGCCGAGATCGAGCGCCGCCTCGCCGAAGGCGACAAGGGCGCGGTCTGCTGCTACCTCGATCTCGACAACCTGAAGGCGTTCAACGACTACTACGGCTACGCGAAGGCCGACGGCGTGATCCGCCAGACCGGCGATCTGATCCGCGACGTCGTGTCGAAGTGCGGCGCGACCGGCGACTTCATCGGCCACATCGCCGGCGACGACTTCGTCTTCGTCACCCAGGCCGCGCGCGTCGACGACGTGTGCCGCACGATCTGCAACCGCTTCGATCAGCTGATCCCGCTCTACTACAACCGCGAGGATCGCGCGCGCGGCTTCATCGAGACGAAGGATCGCTGGGGCGTGATGCGCAAGTTCCCGACCATGAGCGTCTCGATCGCGGGCGTCTCCGTCGCGACGGTGGGCACCTTCAGCGATCTCGCGACCGCGGCCGCCGCCGGCAAGAAGCTCGCGAAGACCTTGATCGGCTCGAGCTACGTGCGCGACGGCCAGATCGTCCTCGGCGCCAAGGATCCGTCGAACAACGCCGCGTAACGGCGCGCTGTCACAACGCGCGCGAGGTGGTGCAACCGGGCAAGGAGACGCCCATGCACCGCTTCGCTCTCGTCCTGCTCACCGCGTGCGGATCCGTCCAGACCTCGGCGCCCGACGCGGGATCGACCGCCGATGCGCCCGCCGCGGGGCCGGTCGCCGTCGATTCGATCTCGCCCGCCGACGGCGCGACCAAGGTCGGCGTGCTCGCGCCGATCACGATCCACCTGACCGGCGCGGCCGATCCCGCGTCGGTGACGCCGGCGAGCGTGAAGCTCGCGACCGTCGACGTCGGGCAGCAGTACGGCGCGACCTTGATCGCCTACGACGTCTCGTACGACGACGCGACGCACACGATCACGGTCGCGCCGCGCGGCCCCCTCGCGCGCGCGACCGCGTACCAGGTCGACGTCGGCGGCGTGACCGCGGCCGGCGCGCCGATCGCCGCCGCGAAGGCGCGCTTCGCGACCGTCGTCAATCCGATCACGTCCTGGCAGTCGTCGTCGGAGACGGGCACGTACGAGCACGACGCCGCCGGCCTGATCACGGTGCGGGTCGACTCCAGCCTCGCCGACCACAGCATCGAGGACTGGAGCCAGACCACGCGCGGCCCGGGCGTCGTCGACATCATCGTCTACGGGGGCGCCGGCACCGACGGCACGTGGCGCACCGCCGACGACACCGTCACGACGCATCTCCACTATGACGTCGAGCCCGCCGGCATCGATCAGTCGATCAGCTACCCGGGCGGCGGCGCCAAGGCCGGCTCGTACACGACCGTCGCGCGCGACGCGCAGGGCCGGCGCACGATCGCGCGCTATCGATCCGCCGGCACCGACGGCGTGGTCGGCAACGCCGACGACACCACGTCCTCGCACGGCGACTTCACGTACAGCGGCGACTGGGACGCGCTCTACGTGAGCTACGACGGCGCCGGCAGCGATCACGCGAACAACTACTCCGACTTCGACTACGACGACCGCGGCGTGCTGCTCTCGATCGACGCGTACGGCGCGGGCGCCGACGGCCTCCCGCACACCGCCGACGACGTCCACTACGCGCACGAGGCGTACGAGCACGACGCGCGCGGCCTCTCGACCCGCGACGTCGTCCACACGTTCCCCGGCGACGCGACGCCGAGCTACACGTCCTGGCACTACGACGCCGGCGGCAACCTCACCGAGGTGCAGCAGGCAACGACCGGCAGCGACGGCATCGTCGGCACCGCCGACGACGTCATCACCTACGTCGAGCGCCACGACCCGACGCTGTGAGCTGGCAGAGGTCGAACCGTCTGGACCGTGGTCCACGGATGGTCCATCGCGGCGATCCGCAAGTCCGCGCGCGAGGCCGGCCCCCGCGTGGCGAGTCGGTTGCAATCGCACGCGAGGATGAAACAGGTCCTCTCGATCGTGCTCGTCCTCGGCGCCGTCGCCGCGCTCGCCGGGCCGGCCCACGCCGCCGCCGGCCAACCCGCCTGGTGCAACACGCCCGGCCTCAACGCCCGCGATCAGCCGGGCTCGTTCGAGTACTGGAAGAAGCCGGACGACACGATCGACTGGTTCTACGACATCATCGGCATGAGCTGCTCCGACGATCACTCGAACGTCGAGCACGCCGCCGACATCGCGAAGAACCGCGCCGAGCTGACGAAGGTCCTCGACCTGACCGACGCCGACTGGGCGGACGCCGCCGTGTGGGCGTCGCAAGAGACGATCATGCGCACGTCGCCGAGCTTCTACGCGCCGGAGAAGAAGGCGTGGTCGAAGTACGACGGGATCGATCAGTACTACTGGCTGCGCGCGTCGCACTCGACCTACGACGACCTCGACTACTTCGCCGACGCGCTCGACGGGAAGCTCACCGCGATCGGGCGCCTGGGCTACCTCGAGAACTGCGTGCCGAAGGCGTACATGGACTCCGACGTCGCGGCGCGCTGGGCGCTGTGCGCGCCCGACATCGCGCTCTTCGATCCGAACAAGGTCAAGGCCGAGCTGCACGCCGACACGACGCACACCGGGTATGAGCGCACCGTGATCCGCGTGCAGCTGTTCCGCATGCGCCAGGCGCTGGCGGAGCAGGCGAAGGCCGTGAAGGCCCTCATCGCCAAGGACGAGGCGTACGGGAAGCTCTTCGAGATCGCCGCGTCGGCGCGCAAGGACTGGGACGCGAAGGTGGTCGCGCGCCAGCCGCTGCTCGATCTCGTGCTCGCGATGGACGACGGCGTCGCGACGGGGTCGCGCAAGGCGTTCGCGGGCTGCGACGACACCGCGTGGGCGGCGTGGCAGAAGGCGATCGGCGCGCTGCCGGCGAAGCGCTTCGAGCACATGCGCGGCGATCCCGACCGGCTGATCAGCTTCTCGCAGCAGGCGCTCGGCGTCGTCATGAGCGATCCCGACAGCTACCTCGCGAGCGCGGCGCTCGCCATGTGCCACGCGAATTCGGACATGGGTGACTACCTCGACAACGAGCTCGGCGATCCGCTGCAGTACTCGCCGGGCTACCGCGGCCCGCGCTCGTCGGCGCACACCGCGATGCTGTCGGCCGGCATCGTGCTCGACGACAAGGACGCGCGCCTCGTCTTCCCCGGCGTCAACCGCGAGCGGTTCATCTCGCGCCACAGCGGCGAGGGCTCGGGCCGCGGTCCGATCGCGAGCGCGAAGGTCGACGGCAAGAAGCTCCACCTCGTCTTCAAGAAGAAGAAGGAGAAGCAGGAGGACTGCGCGAAGTCGCACCGCACCAACCGCGTCACGTACATCCGCAACGACGGCGGCCTCGTGTACGAGGAGATCTGCGACAAGACCGTGATGGTCGACATCGAGGTCGGCGACGACCCCGCCGACGTCGACGCGCGCTACGCGACCGCGATCAAGCCCGGCGTCACCGCGTGGGCCAACGGCGGCATCGTCGAGGTCGTGTGGACGAGCCCCGCCGCGTCGACGCCGATCGCGGTGTTCGGCGTCGCGGTCAAGTAGCCGTCGATCCCGGCGGCTCCGGCGCTCATTCGCCCAGCTCCATCCCGACGGCGCGCGCGGTCTTGGCCAGCTCGCCGTTGGGATCGACCAGCTTCAGCTTCTTGATCGCCTTCTCGATCGGCTTCGCGACCAGCTTGCCCGCCTCGAGCGCGGCGACGTAGCCGAACTGCTTCTGCGCGATCAGATCGGCGGCCATCACGCCGAAGCGCGTGCCGAGCTCGCGGTCGAACGCGCACGGCGAGCCGCCGCGCTGGATGTGGCCGAGCACGGTCGCGCGCACCTCGTACTCGCTGCGCGCGATGATCGCCTCGGCGAGCCGGTTGCCGGCGCCGCCGAGCTTCTCCTGCTTGGTCGCGTCGCCCTTCTCGACGACCGCGTACGAGCCGCCCTTCGGCTTCGCGCCCTCGGCGACGACGACGATCGAGTACGACACGCCGCGGCCGTGGCGGCGGTGGAAGGCGTCGATCACCTTGTCGAGGTCGTAGTCGATCTCGGGGATCAGGCAGACGTGCGCGCCGCCGGCGAGCGCCGAGGTCAAGGCGATCCAGCCGGCGTAGCGGCCCATGACCTCGACGATCATGATGCGCTCGTGGCTCTCGGCGGTCGTGTGCAGGCGCTCGATCGCCTCGGTGACGACCTCGACCGCGGTCTGGAAGCCGACCGTGTAGTCGGTCGCCTCGAGGTCGTTGTCGATCGTCTTCGGCACGCCGACGATGCGCGCGCCCTTGGCGAGGAACTTCTGCGAGAACGACATCGTGCCGTCGCCGCCGACGACGATCAGGCCCTCGAGGTTGAGCCTCGTGAGGTTGGCGAGGCAGCGCTGCGAGACGTCGTGGACCTCGACCCGGCCGTCGGGCAGCTTGAGCGGGTACGCGAACGGGTTGGCCCGGTTCGAGGAGCCGAGCACGGTGCCGCCGCGCGCGAGCAGCTGCGAGACCGAGGCCTCGGTCAGCTCCAGGTACTCCTCCTCGTAGAGGCCCTCGAAGCCGTTGCGAATCCCGACGACGTCCCAGCCGTAGGTGCCGCGCGCGGCGAGCGTCGCCGCGCGGATCACCGCGTTCAAGCCCGGGCAGTCACCGCCGCCTGTGAGGATGCCGATGCGTTTACCCACGTGCGAAGTATGCCCTCCTCTCGCCGAGAGGCGAAAGACGCGGCGCGCCTCGTTGTGTCACACGCGCACGCTTGAAAGCGGCTCGTAGATCTGGAAGATACCGACCGTGCCTCCGCTCGAAGGACTGCGCGTCGGGATCTCCAGCATCCATGGCTACGGCGTCATCACGACGCGGGCGTTCCGAGCGGGCGAGGTCGTCGTCCACGCGGACGGCGTCGTGTACGACGAAGGCGCGGAGTTCGACGACACCTACGCGCTGGTCGTGCCGAAGGACGACGACGATCCGTCGGCGGGCCTGGTCTTCCTCGATCTCGCGGATCAGACGCGCTGGATCAACCACTCGTGCGAGCCGAACACGTTCGTCGAGTCGACCTACGATCGCGAGACGCGCGAGCTGCGCGCGTGGTGGGTCGCGCGCCGGGACATCGCGGCCGGCGAAGAGCTGACCTACGACTACGCGTTCATCGGGATCGCCGCCGAGCCGTGCGGATGCGGCGCGGCCGGCTGCCGCGGCTTGATCGTCGATCCCGATCCGGCCGAGCTCGCGCAGGTCGATCCCGCGCTGCTCGCGCACCTGCGGATCAAGCTGTCGTCGGCGGCCTGAGCGTCACTTCGCGGGGACGAAGCCGGCGTGCGCGAGGTGCTCGCCGACGAGGATGCAGCCCTTGGCGGCGCCCATCTTCGTGTTGTGCGAGACCAGCACGTACTTCCAGCCGCGCGGCGTGCCGTCGTCGCGACGCAGGCGACCGACGACCGTGGTCATGCCGTCGTTCATGTCGCGATCGAGGCGCGGCTGCGGACGGAACGGATCGTCGTGCACGTGGATCAGGTGCGGCGGCGCGCTCGGCAGCTTCTGCGCGACGAACTCCTCGCCGAAGCTCTTCCACGCGGCGACGATGTCCTGCTCGCTCGCGTCCTTCGCGAGCTCGACGTGCACCGCCTCGGTGTGGCCCTCGATCACCGCGACGCGCGTGCAGGTGCACGACACCGGGAAGTCGGCGGGCGCGAGCGCGCCGTTCGCGAACGTCCCGAGGATCTTCTTGGTCTCCTTCTGGACCTTCTCTTCTTCCTTCGGGATGTGCGGGATCAAGTTGTCGAGGATGTCGAGCGCGATCACGCCGGGCGAGCGACCCGCGCCGGACACCGACTGCATCGACACCATGTGCACTCGTTTGATGCCGAACGCCTTGTGCAGCGGCGCGAGCGAGAACGCGAGGCCGACCGTCGTGCAGTTCGGGTTGGGCGCGATGAAGCCCTTCCAACCGCGCGCCTGCGCCTGCGCCTTCAGCATCGACGCGTGCTCCATGTTCACGCCGGGGAGCAAGAGCGGCACGTCGTCTTCGTAGCGGAACGCCGACGCGGTCGAGATCACCGGCGTCGTCTTCGCGTACTTCGGCTCGAGCTCCTTCGCGGGCGCGGCCTCGATCGCCGTGAAGATCAGATCGAAGCGCGAGGCGTCGAGCTCCGCGGAGTCCTCGACCTTCATCGACGCGAATTGCGGCGCGAGCGGCGCGTTCGCGTACCACTGCACGTTGCCGTTGTCGGCGCGGATCGCGTCGCGATAGAGCTTGCCGGCGGAGCGGCTCGAAGCGGCAAGACCCGTCACCTCGAAGAAGGGATGGTCCGCGAGCGCGGCGAGGAACTGCTGCCCGGCGAGGCCCGTGGCGCCTACGACGGCGACGCGGCGACGAGAAACTGTCATGGCGATCGCACCTTTCAAGAGTGAGAACGTGACGCGAGCGCTCACTATTCAGCACGCGAGAGTTTGGGGGTCAAGATCATCCGACCTGTCGACCGTACTGAAGCCGACACGGCAGACGATGTCGACAACGTTCCACTTGCCAGCCCACGGATCCTGAGCGAACGTCGCCTTTATGGCTGGAAGAACATCCGACGATACGGATCTTCCAGACGGCGTCGTGGAAGCTCCGGTCGCGGCTGATCGCGCGGTGCGCTCGCGCATGGCGACGGGCACGTCGCAGATGCCGGCGGTTCAGCCGATCGGACGCGGCACCGGCGAGGTCGAGGCGCTGCGCGCCGACGAGCCGACCGGCGAGGTGCTGGTCGAAGAAGAGGTGATCGAGCTCGCCGATCTCGACGTCGAGAAGCTCGACGCGCACATGCTCGAGGTCGGGCGCGATCGCTTCGACATCGAGGCGTTCCGCCCGGGCCAGGCGCTCGCGATCCGAAACGTGATCGGCACGATCGACACGCTCGCGATCATGCCGACCGGCGCCGGCAAGTCGCTCTGCTATCAGCTCCCCGCGCTCGAGCTCGACGGCGTCACGCTGGTCGTGTCGCCGCTGATCGCGCTGATGAAGGATCAGCACGACAAGCTCGCGCAGCTCGACATCGACGTGCTGCGCCTCGACTCGACGCTGTCGCCGCGCGACGAGCAGGCCGCGCTCGCGCGCTTGAGTGACGGCCGTCCGTGCATCGCGTACGTCACGCCGGAGCGGCTCGGCGAGCCGCGCTTCCGCGAGCGGCTCGCGGGCGTGCGCGTCGCCTTGTTCGTCGTCGACGAAGCCCACTGCATCTCGCAGTGGGGGCACGACTTCCGCCCCGCCTACCTGGGCTTGGGCGACGCGGTGCGCGCGCTCGGCCGTCCGCCGATCCTCGCGCTCACCGCGACGGCGCCGCCGAAAGTCAAAGACGACATCCTCGCGCAGCTCGGCATCCCCGAGGCGAGCGTCATCGACATCGGGCTCGATCGCCCGAACCTGCGCTATCACGTCATCCAAGCGACGACCGAGCGCAAGAAGCAGGCGCTCCTGCTGCGGCTCCTCGATCGTCAGAGCGGCTGCGGCATCATCTACGCCGCGACGGTGAAGGCGGTCGACGCGCTCGCCGACTTCCTCGCGTCCTCCGGCATCGAGTGCGGGCGCTACCACGGCCGCATGCGCGCGAAGGAGCGCGAGCGCGTGCAGTCGGCGTTCATGGATCACGGCGACCCGCGCATCATGGTCGCGACCAACGCGTTCGGGCTCGGCGTCGACAAGCAGGACATCCGCTTCGTCATCCACTACAACTTCCCGGGCTCGCTCGAGAGCTACTACCAGGAAGCGGGGCGCGCGGGCCGCGACGGCCGGCCGGCGAACTGCGTCCTCCTCTATCAGCCCGAGGACAAGCGCATCCAGAGCTTCTTCCTCGGCGGGCGCTATCCGACGCCGGAGCAGACGCGCGCGGTCGCCGAGGCGCTGATCGCCGTCTATCGCCGCGGCGACGCGCCGGTCGGCAGCGATCCGGACGAGTCGACCTTCGTGCCGCTCAAGGACATCGCGGAGCGCGCCGACGCGCCGGCGAAGAAGGCGCGCGTCGTCTTGTCCTTCCTGAAGGAGGTCGGCTTTGCGGCGGAGGCGCCGGGCGCCCGGTTCGCGCCGCTGACCGACGTGCCGCCGTCGATCGAGGAGCTCGCGCGCGCGACCACGCGCTACGAGCAGAAGCGCGCGCAGGATCGGGCGCGGCTCGCCGCGATCCTCCGCTACGCGCAATCGCATCTCTGTCGCACGCGCTTGCTCGTCACGTACTTCGGCTACACCGACGGCGAGCCGTGCGGGCAGTGCGACAACTGCATGCGCGCGCAGAAGCAGGCGCAGGAGCACGCGATCGCGACCGGCTCGTCGCCGGCGATCCGCCGCCCGCCGCGCCGACCGCCCCGCTCGATCCGAACGACAGCGCCGGGCACCGCCGCTCGCTGCTCGAGGAGGCGATGGCGCGCCGCGCGCAACGCGCCGCGCGCCCGCGCGCGCTCAAGATCGAACGGTCGCGGCGCACGACGTCGCCCGGCACGCTGCTCAAGGGCGACCTCGTCCGACATGCGCAGTGGGGTGAGGGCGAGGTCGTACGCATGGTCGGTGATTCGGCCCTCGCGTTCTTCCCGGGACACGGCGAAAAGCTTCTGAAAGCGTCGTTCCTCGAGAAGGTCAACGGGCGTTGATCTAGGCGCGGCGCCCACAGTACGCGCCGCGTTTCGATTGCGAGGTCCACGACGGACAGCTACCCGTCGCCCGCGGGACCATGGGTCCATGCGTGGACTCATGCTTGGACTTTGCTTCGTGGTGGCGGCGGGTTGTGCGGGGGCGCGGATGCAGACGGTGGCGGAGGCGCGGTGGCAGACCGTGCCGCCGACGGAGCGCGACTCGATCGACAAGCCGCATCAAGACGATCTGTCGAAGGCCAACGGCGACGTGATGGCGGCGCAGCGGGAGCTCGACAAGGCGCGTCAGCCGCAGGCCTCGCTCGGCAAGCCGTCGGATCCGATGTACGGCTACGCGCTCGGCAAGGTCGACGCGTCGCGCGCCGCCTGGCAGCGCGCGAACATCACGTGGCGCGAGCAGCGCCTCGACGCCGCGCGCGCGCACATCGCGGTGATCCAGTGCGACCTGCAGCTCGCGCGCGCCGAGGCGGTCGACTTCCACGCCGGCGATGACAACGGCATGGACACCTCGCCGTACCACGCGCAGCTCAACAACGCGCGCGACGCGTGGTTCCGCGCGCAGGATCGCGTCGCGCTCGCCCGCAAGGCGCTCGATCAAGCCGGCGAGGCGCTCAACGCGGCGAAGGAAGAATACGCCGCGCTCGTGCGCGCCGAGCCGGTCGCGTCGGCGGACGACATGATCGCGCCGATGCCGTGGTGAGCGCGATCAGAACCAGACCGTGAAGCCGACGCTCGGCGACACGGTCTGCCCGCCCTGCAGGCTCGATCCGGTGCGGACGAGCACGATCGCGGCCTCGGCGTCGACGGAGAGCCACGACGTGACGTCGAGCTGGATCCTGAGCGGCGCCGCGAGCAGCGCCTCGGTCGTGAGCGTGCCGGGCGGGTTGGACGGATCCATCCGCGTGGCGTCGAGGCGCAGGCCGGCGTAGAGCGTCGCGCGATCGCGCTTCGCGATCGGCGCGAGCGCGCCGGCCGACACGCGCGTGACGCTCGCGTGATCGCCGGACGCCCACGTGGTCGACCATCCACCGACCGTCGCTTCGACGAGGATGTGATCGAGCGCGAGGTCGGCGGACAGGCCGCGCGCCTCGGCGCTGGCGGCGGCGCCGAGGCCGAGGCGCGTGCCGGCGCGCGCGGCGGTCGAGAGCGCGAGCGACGCGCCGAGGCAGATCGAGATCGTTCGAATGCGCATGATCACCTCAGAACCAGAACGTGAAGGTCGCGCCGGCGGCGGGCGCGAGCGTGGTGGTGGATCGGCTGGTCGTGCCGAGGCCGAACGCGGCGCCGTCGACGACGTCGCCGGGCGCCCAGGCGTGCTGGACACCGACCTCGAAGCCGAGCGACACCGACGGCACCGCGAACCATTCGGCGTGGAGGCCGCCCTCGACCGCGGACGCGCGGTGATCGCCGATCGCGGCCGCGACGCCGCCGACGAGCCCGACGAACCCGGCGTCGAAGCGACGGAGCGGGACGATCGTGCGCGCCTCGAGCTCGAGCGAGCGCGCCGGATCGCCGCCGGGCAGGCGATAGTAGAGCCCGGAGACGAGCGCTTCGATCTGGATCGCGCCGAGATCGACGCGGACGCCGGGGCCGTCGACCGCGGCGAGGCTGCGCCCGAGCTCGACGCCGATGCGCGCATCGGCGCGCGCGGTGCGCGTGATGGAGGATGCCGCGACCAGCGCGGCGGAGACGACGATGCGTTTCATGCGCGGACGACTGAGCAGCGCGCGTGCCACCGCGCGCGTGCCGGCGGGTGCCGGGTCTTCGCGTGATCGCGATCGCGATCGCGGTCAGCGTGGCGCGCGCGAGGCGCGCTGCCGTGACACTTCGTACAACGCGATCGCGGCGGCGACCGAGACGTTGAAGCTGCCGACGCCGCGGCCGCTCATCGGGATGACCGCGTGGAAGTCGCAGGTGCGCGCGACCAGCGTGCGCACGCCCTGCCCTTCGCCGCCGAGGACGAGCGCGAGCGGCATCGTGCCGTCGAGCTCTTGCAGGGGGCGAGCGGCGGGATCGTCGTGGACCGCGGCGAGCCAGAGCCCGGCGTCCTTCAGCTCGCCGAGCGCGCGCACGAGGTTCTTGACCTGCGCGATGCGCACGAGCTCGCTCGCGCCGGCGCTCGCCTTGGTGACCGCGGCGGTGACGTGCGCGGCGCGATGCTCGGGGACGAGCACGCCGTGCGCGCCGAGCAGGTACGCGCTGCGCAGGATCGCGCCGAGGTTGTGCGGGTCTTGCACGCCGTCGAGCGCGACGACGAGCGCGGGCTCGTTCTTCGCGGCCGCGGCGGCGACGATGTCGTCGAGCTCCGCATACGCGAGCTCGCCCGCGACCGCGATCACGCCTTGGTGGCGCGCGTCGGGGTCCGACATCGCGTCGAGCTGCGTGCGCGAGCGCATCTCGATCGGCACGCCGGCGGTGCGCGCCTCCTTGACGAGCTGCGCGACCGGATCGTCGTGCTTGTCGGCGCGGCCGGGATCGACGTAGACGACCGCGATCGTCTTCGCGCGCGCGCGCACCAGCTCGCGCACCGGACCGACGCCGTAGACCCGGCGAGACATTCAGCGCAGCTCGCTCGCGATCGCGCGCGCGGCCGCGGCCGGATCGCTCGCGTCGCGGATCGGACGGCCGACGACGACGAGATCGGCGCCGGCGTCGCGCGCCATCTTCGGGGTCGTGACGCGCTTCTGGTCACCTGCATCTGCGCCCGCGGGCCGCACGCCGGGCGTGACGATCAAGAAGCCGGCGCCGAGCGCGTCGCGGATCGCGCGCGCTTCGTGCGGCGACGCGACGACTCCGGCGCAGCCGCTCTCCTTCGCGAGGGTCGCCGCGCGATCGCGCACGCCGATCGCGTCGAGGTCGGCGTCGCCGAGCGAGGTCAAGACCGTCACCGCGAGGATGCGCGTGCGCTTCGCGGCCCCGACGGCGGCCTCGAGCATCGCGCGGCCGCCGCTCGCGTGGACCGTGAGCAGCTCGGCGCCGAGCGCGTCGACCTGCGCGGTCGCGCGCGCGACCGTCTCGGGGATGTCGTGCAGCTTGAGATCGAGCATCACGCGGCGGCGCGCCGACGCGTAGTCGCGCACGATCGCGGGGCCGGTCGCGCAGAACAGCTCGAGCCCGATCTTCACGAAGGAGGCGGCGTCGCCGAGCGTCGCCGCGAACGCGTCGGCCTTCGCGCGATCGTCGACGTCGAGCGCGGCGATCAGCCGGTTGCCCGGATCGAAGGTCACGGCCATCAGGCGTCCGCCTTCGCGCGCAGGCGCTGCTTCTCGGCGGCGACCAGGCCCGCGACCTCCTCGGGCGCGCCCGCGGCGCTGATCAAGGTCGGATCCTTGTCCTTGCGCCACTTGAGCTCGAGCTTGCCTTCCTTGAGCGAGCGCGCGCCGATCGCGACCCGCAGCGGCACGCCGATCAGATCCGCGTCCTTGAACTTCGCGCCCGGGCGCTCGTCGCGATCGTCGTAGAGGACCTCGATGCCGCGCGCGGTGAGCTCCGCGTAGAGGCTGTCGGCCGCCTTGCGCACCTCGGCGTCGTTCTGGAGCGCGATGATCTCGACCTCGTACGGCGCGATCGACATCGGCCACACGATCCCGTTGGTGTCGTGGTTCTGCTCGATCGCGGCGGCCGCGATGCGCGTGATGCCGATGCCGTAGCAGCCCATCACCATCGGCTTCTTCGAGCCGTCCTCGTCGAGGAACTCGCAGTGCATCGGCGCCGAGTACTTGGTGCCGAGGAAGAAGACGTGGCCGACCTCGATGCCCTTGAACGGACGGAAGTGGCCCTTCTTGCAGCGCGGGCACAGATCGCCGGCCTCGGCGAGCCGGAGCCCGGCGAGCTTGGTGACCTTGACGTCGCGCGCGAGGTCGACGCCCTTCACGTGCTTGCCCGCTTCGCCCGCGCCGGCGATCGCGCCGGTCGCGCCCTCGAGCTCCCAGTCGGCGTAGACCGGGATCTTCAAGCCGACCGGCCCGACGAAGCCCGGGTCGACGCCGGTCGCTTCCTTCACCTCGGCGTCGCGCGCGAGATAGATCTGCTGCGCGCCGATCGCCTTCTTCAGCGCGACCTCGTTGAGCGCGCGATCGCCGCGGACGAGCGCCGCGACCGGCTGGCCGTCGGCGACGTACACGAGCGTCTTGATCAGCTGCTTCGCGGGCACCTTCAAGAACGCGGTGACCTGCTCGATCGTCTTCTGCGCGGGCGTGTCGATCGTCTCGAGGTCGCCGCCGCCGGTCACGCTCGGCTCGGTCGGCCGCGCGTACTCCGCCTGCTCGACGTTGGCCGCGTAGTCGCAGTTGTCGCACGAGACGATCGCGTCCTCGCCGCTCTCGGCGAGCACCTGGAACTCGTGCGAGCGCGAGCCGCCGATCGCGCCGGTGTCGGCCTCGACCGCGCGGAAGTCGAGCCCGCAGCGACGGAAGATGCGCCCGTACGCCTCGTACATCGAGTCATAGGCGCGCAACGCCCCGCTCTCGTCGCGGTCGAAGCTGTACGCGTCCTTCATGATGAACTCGCGGCCGCGCATGAGGCCGGCGCGCGGCCGCTTCTCGTCGCGGAACTTCGACTGGATCTGGTAGAGGTTCTTCGGCAGCTCGCGATAGCTCGCGGTGTCGCGCCGGACCATCTCGACGATCACCTCTTCGTGGGTCGGGCCGATGCAGAACTCGGCTCCCTTGCGATCCTTGAAGCGCAGGAGCTCGGGGCCGTAGACCTTCCAGCGGCCCGACTCGATCCACAGCTCGGCCGGCACCGCGCCGGGCATCAGCACCTCTTGCGCGCCCGCGCGATCCATCTCCTCGCGGACGATCTCCTCGATCTTGCGGACCACGCGCCACCCGAGCGGGAGGAAGTTGTAGATGCCCGCGGCGAGCTGGCGGATGAACCCGCCGCGCACCATGAACACGTGGCTGACGACTTCCGCGTCGGCCGGTTTCTCCTTGAGGGTCGGGATGAACGCGCGCGAGTAACGCATCCCGCGGGTTGTACGCGTCGCGGCCTACCGCGTCAACGTTGGGCCTTCACGCGCGCGCCGCCCTGGCCGTCGTCTTCGACGACGAACAGGACGCCGTCGTCGGCGCGGCGGCGATCGGCGTCGAAGCGGAGCTCGCCGGTGACGCCGGTGATCTTCGCGCCCGCGAGGCGCTGGGCGAGCTCGCCGCGCGAGATCGCGCCGGTCTTGGCGATCGCGAGCGCGGCGTCGTAGGCGTAGGCGTCGAGCGCGGTCGGCGCCTTGTTGAAGGCCGCGAGGTAGCGCGCGACGTAGTCGGAGATCAGCGGATCGGTCGCGTCGGGGTAGAAGCCGGGCGCGAGCCACGCGCCGTAGAGGTGGCGGCCGGCGTTGTGGATCAGCTCGGGGCCGGCGCCCTCGGCGGTCGTGAGCACGAGGATCGGGCGGCCGCCCTTCACCTTCTTCGCGCCGAGCGGGCGCGGGATCAGGCCGGCGGCGTCGAGCGCGGGCGCGATCAGCTCGAGCTGGTTCGCGTCGGTCGGGATGAAGACCGCGTCCCAGCCGCTGCCGAGCTTGCCGACGACGGTCGCGAACGAGTTGGTCGCCGCCGGGAAATCGACGCGCGTGACGACGGCGCCGCCGGCGGCCGCGTACGCATCGATGAACGCCTTCGCGATCGCCTTGCCGTAGCCGGAGTCGGGCGCGAGCACGGCGATCTTCTTCACGCCCGCGTTCGCCGCGCGCCGCGCGAGCGTGCGCGCGCGCGCCTCGGCCGAGTGCATGACGTGGAAGACGAACGGCTGGGCGCTGCGCTGCTCGGCGCGCGCGTTGAGCGAGAGCAGCGGGATCGCGAGCGCGGCGGCGCGCGCGGCGGCCGCGTCGACCGATTCACCGTCGATCGGCCCGACGATCGCGATCACGCCGTCGCCGGCGAGCGCGTCGACCGCGGCGGCCGCGGCGTCCTTGGTCGGCACGTCGCGCACGTCGACGTTCGCGGCGCCCGGCCCGCCGAGCGCGCCGGCCGCGATCGCGAAGCCGTGCACGGTCTGCTCGCCGAGGCGCTCCTGCTTGCCGGTCATCGGCAAGGCGGCGCCGATGCGCCCCTCTTGGCCGCCGCCGTTCGCGATCGCGAGCGCGGGGATCGGCGGCAGGCCGACCTTGGCGCGCGCCTCGTTCGCCTGATCGCGGACATGGGCGTCGTGGGTCGCTAGGGCGGCGCGCGGGCCGAGCACCGCGGCGGCGACCGAGTCGCGATGCTCGAGCGCCTGCCACGCCGGCACGATCGCCTCGTCGGGCGCGGCGCCGGCGATCTCGCCCGCGCGCGCCAAGATGTAGCCGCGCTCGTTCGGCCGCGCGATCGCCCACCATCGATCCATCCACGCGAGCGCGTCGAGCGGATGCGCGCTCGACGCCGTCGAGGTCGCGGTCGCCGCGGTCCACTCGCCGCGCTCGCCGTCGTTCTCGATCGCCTTCTCGCCGCGCGCCAAGAGCGGCAGCGCGTCGGCCGGCTTGCCGAGGTACGCGTCGGCGATCCCCAGGAACAAGGACGCGCGCGTGCGCAGGCCGTCGTCGGCCTGCTCGTCGGCGACGACCGCCGACAGCTCGTCGGCCGCGTGCGGGTAATCGCCCTTGTCGACGTCGGCGATGCCGGCGTACAGGCGCGCGAACGGCGCGACCGGATCGTTCGGGTAGTCGCGCGCGATCGCAGCCATCTCGTCGCCGCCCGAGCGATCGCGCTCGAACTTCGCGCGCGCCTCCTCGTAGCGCTTGCGCGCGTGGGCGTCGCCGTTTTCGGGCACCGACGGCACCAGGGTGTGGCGCACGTGGCGCGGGCACCCCGCGACGAGCACCGCGGCGGCGAGGACGAAGGCGAAGCGCATGCGCCATCGACGATAACCTCCGACGTGGGCTTGCGCTATAACGCGCGCATGTCGCGCGCCGATCGCCTCCAGTCCCTCGTCGAACGTGGCTTCTCGTCCCTCGACGACGGCGACCTCCCCGCCGCCGCGCGCGCGCTCGAGCAAGCGAAGAAGATCTCGCGCGACGACGCCGGCGTGATGCTGCTCGACGCGGCGCTGCTCGATCTCGGCGGCGATCCCGAGGACGCGCTCGCGATCTACGCGAAGTTGGCCGAGGCGCATCCCGAGGATCCCGTTCCTCATCTCCATGCCGCGGCGACGTCGCTCTATTCCATGGACGACGCCGAGGCGGCCTTGAAGTCGGCCGAGCTCGCGCTCGAGCGCGTCGAGGAAGAGGACGAGCTGCTCGAGGGCATCCAGCTCAAGGTGCGCGCGCTCGGCGTGCTCGGCCGCACCGACGAGGCGCGCGAGGCGATGCGCGAGCTCGACACCTCCGCGATCGACGATCCGCAGACGATCGACGAGATCGCCGACGCGGCGATGGAGGCCGACGATCCGTCGACCGCGATCACGTGGTGGCAGAAGCTCGTGGACGACGACGAGTGGGGCGCCGACGCGTGGTACGGCATCGGCCTCGCGCGCGAGGCGCAGGGCGACGGCGCCGCGCGCGCGCAGGCGTGGCTCGAGACGCGCCGCCGCGACGCCGCCGCGCCCGCGCCCGAGTGGCACCTCTCGCACGAGGAGTTCGAGAAGATCGCGTCGGAGGCGCTGGCGGAGCTCCCCGACGAGGCGCAGGCGAAGCTCGCGAACGTGCCGATCCTCGTCGACGATCTGCCGAGCGAGGACATGATCAAGGACGGCGTCGATCCGCGCGTGCTCGGCCTCTTCACGGGGACGCCGCTCCCCGAGGAGTCCTCGGTCGGCGGCGCGCCGTCGCTCACCGACATCCACCTGTTCCAGACCAACCTCGAGCAGAGCGCCGGCGATCCGGACGAGCTGCGCGAGCAGATCCGCATCACCGTGCTGCACGAGACCGCGCACTTCTTCGGGCTCGACGAAGACGCGCTCGAGGCGCTCGGCCTCGACTGACGTAGCCGACTTATGCCCTCACGCACGGGGCGCGAGGGTTGCTACGTAGATCGCGCGATGAAGCGCCTCGCCCTCCCGTTGTCGTTCCTTGCCGCCGCGTGCGGCTCGCCCTCGCCGTCCGAGCCCGACGCGGCGCCCGCGCCGGCGCCGGACGCGGCGTCGTCCGCGATCACCGTCGACGGCCTGCTCGTCGGCGACGTCGTGCTCTTCTACGATCCCGCGGGCGCGCTCTTGTCGCGCACGACGATCGTCCGGAGCGATCAGTTCTCGGTGACGGGCGCGGCGCCGAGCGGCGGCGCGGTCACGATCGCGCGGACCGGCAGCAGCGAGATGTCCACGTTCGTCGCGGTCGAGCCCGGCGATCACCTCCACATGGGCTACGGCGCGGCGGAGGACTACGGCAACGTCGACGAGGTCGCGTTCGTGCTGCCGCCCTTGCCGAACGCCGTCTCGTACAGCGTCTACGGCCGCTACGCGTTCGGCGGCGCGCCCGCGTCCGGATCGCCGACGCATGTCCCCGGCTATCGCACGCTCGGCGCGGCGAGCGACTCGCTGTTCGTCGTCGCGTACCCCGAGCCCGGCGACGCGCAGTACTTCGAGGCCGACGGCGTCGCGCTCGCGAAGACGATCGATCTCAGCGGCTACACGTGGCGGTCGCTGTCGGCGACGACCGACTTCACGCTGACCGCGGGCGGCGTCCCGTGGATCCAAGGCGACGGCACGATGACGCTGTTCGCGGGCCCGCACCGGATCCCGAGCTACTGGGCCGACACGATCAGCGACGGCGCGGTCACGATCGTCGGCGCCGATCGCGGCAACTTCGACGTGCTGGCGTCCTTCGACGTCGAGATCGCGGCGACCAAGGGAGGCGCGCCGTTCGAGAAGGCGACGGTGTCGTACGCCAACCCGAGCACGTCGATCGATCTGGAAGACGTGACGTTGCCGGCGGTGACCGACGTGACGCTCTCGCCCGCAGGCGACGTCACGTGGAAGGCGGCGGGCGGCGTGATCGCGCCGGTCGCGATCGCGCTCGAGGTGTCACCGGCGGTGAAGGGCTCGTGGATCGTGATCGCGCCGCCGGGCGATCAAGCGTTCCGGTTGCCGCCGCTGCCCGCCGATCTGCAGTGGCCGGGCGGGCTCAGCGGCATCAAGGCCGAGTTCATCGGCAGCGACGACGGCGGCGGCTACGCCGCCCTCCGCAACGATCCGCTCGCGCGCTCGCCGGAGATGTTCGCGTTCGAGCGGCCGCGCGACGGGCACGGCTATCACGTCGTGCGCTGGTACTGAGTCAGTTGAGCGGCACGCAGCCGATCGGCGGACCGAAGTCGACGCCGACGACGCACGTGTTCTGGTAGCAGCACGTGAGCGGGTTCTGGTTCGCGCACTCGGTCGAGTCGGTGCAGCTTCCGCCGCCGCCCGGCGCGTCGATCGTCGGCGGCACGAAGGCGTCGGCGGTCGGCGGGACGAACGCGTCCGGCGTCGAGAACGGCGGCGCGTCGGCGGGCTGGTTGAAGTTCGCGTCGGGCCCGCCCGAGTTGACGTGCGCGTCCGGATGAGTGCCTGGACCGTCGCTGACGCCTTGGGCGCACGCGCCGAAAACCAGCGAAACGACAAAGGCAAGCGCGAGCGACTGCGGCTGACGCATCCGGTACTCCTCTGCCGGGACCCCTCCCAGGCGAGCGCAATGTAGCCAAGCGGAGCCGCTGTGGGAACAGCATTCTGCGCGGGACAGACCTTGTACCAATGGCCGGCGCTGACAGGGACGCCGACTTCCGACGTCCGGCGTCCGACTTCCGGATCGCTGAGATTCCGCGACTCTGTCTGGGTCCGGACGTCGGACGTCGGACGTCGGACGTCGATGCCTGAGCGTCTCAAGCCAGCGTGGCGACGCGCTCACCGAACAACCGCTCCAGCCGGGCGAGCAGCTCGTCGGTCGGCGCGACTTGGTAGCGGTCGCCGAGCGAGATCACCGTTTCGGAGCGGCGCGGGATCGTGAGGCGCAGGATCGCGGGCACGGGGCCGCGCGCGCCCTCGAGGATGCCGCGCAGCGCGGTCACCTGATCGTCGGTGATCGCGTCGGCGTTCAGGTGGATCTCGACGCGGGTCGTGCGCGCCTGGCGCAGCTCGGCCATCACCTGCGCGTCGTTCATCATCATCTTCCAGTCGGCCTGCTCGGCGGTGCCCTCGTTGCGGACCTCGCCCAGGCACAGGATCGGCTCGTCGGAGACGAGCACGTGGCGCACCTTCTCGAACGTCTTCGGGAAGACGACCACCTCCATCGTGCCCGCCTGATCCTCGAGGACGAAGCGGGCCATCTTGTCGCCCTTCTTCGTGATCATCTCGCGGTACTGCGAGACGATGCCGCCGATGCCGGCCTCGCCGGGCGCGCGGCGTCCCTCGGCGAAGTCGGCGGTGGTCGCGTTCGCCCAGCGGCCGAGCTCGGACCGGTAGCGATCGAGCGGGTGGCCCGAGACGTAGAAGCCGAGCGCCTCCTTCTCGAACGCGAGCAGCTGCTTCGCGCCCCACGGTTCCACGCCCGGGTACGTCTCGCCCATGCGGGGGCCGCCGCCCGCGGCTTTCGGCGGATCGATCAGGCCGAAGAGCGAGGTCTGTCCGGATCGCTTGTCGCGCTGCTCGGAGGCGCCGCGCTCGAGCGCGGTGTCGAGCGCCGCGAGCAGCTGCGCGCGGTGATGATCGCCGAGACCGTCGAACGCGCCCGCCTTGATCAGCGCTTCGATCACGCGCCGGTTCGCCTTCTGCGTGTCGACGCGCCGGCAGAAGTCGTAGAGCGACGTGAACGGCCCCTCGGCCGCGCGCGCCTCCAGGATCGACTCGACCGCCGTCGCGCCGACGCCCTTCACCGCGCCCAGCCCGAAGCGGATCACCTTCGCGCCGGGCCGCGCCGCCACCGTGAAGTCGTTCGCCGATTCGTTCACGTCGGGACGCTCGACGGTCAGGCCCATCGCGCGCGCTTCGGCGATGAACTTGACGATGTTGTCGATGTTGTCGGCGTCGCACGACATCAAGCCCGCCATGAACTCGTGCGGGTAGTGGTGCTTGAGCCAGGCGGTCTGGTACGTCACCCAGCCGTACGCGGCGGAGTGCGATCGGTTGAAGCCGTAGCCGGCGAAGAACGCCATCAGCTCGAAGACCGAGTCGGCGATCTTCGAGTCGACGCCCTTCTGCGCGGCGCCCTCGAGGAAGAGCGCCTTCTGCTTGTCCATCTCCTCCTTCTTCTTCTTGCCCATCGCGCGGCGGAGGAGATCGGCGCCGCCGAGCGTGTAGCCGCCCAGCACCTGGGCGATCTGCATGACCTGCTCTTGGTAGACGATGACGCCGTAGGTGTCGGCGAGCACCTGCTCGAGCCACGGATGCGGGTACTCGACCTTCTTGCGCCCGTGCTTGCGGTCGATGAAGTCGTCGACCATGCCGCCTTCGAGCGGACCCGGGCGATAGAGCGCGACCGCCGCGACGATGTCTTCGAGGCAGTCGGGCTTGAGCTTCTTCAAGATCTCGCGGAAGCCGCTCGATTCGAGCTGGAACACGCCGGTCGTGTCGCCGCGCGAGATCATCTTGAAGACGTCGGCGTCGTCTTTCGGGATGAGCGCGATATCGAGCTCGTCGGTCGGCGGCCGCTGCTGATTGATCAGCTTCACGGCGGTCTGGATCACCGTGAGCGTCTTCAGGCCGAGGAAGTCGAACTTGACCAAGCCCGCCTTCTCGACCTCCTTCATCGCGAACTGCGTGACGATCTCGCCGTTCTGCCCGCGGAAGCACGGCACGTACTGCCAGAGCGGCTCCTCGGCGATCACGACGCCGGCGGCGTGCATGCCGGCGTGGCGGTTCAGGCCCTCGAGCGCGGCCGCGATGTCGAGCAGCTCGCGGTGCACCGCGCTCTCGTTGTAGAGCTGCTTGAGCTCGGGCGTCTGCTCGATCGCCTCGCGCACCGGCGGCGTCTTGCCCTGCACCGGCTCGGGCACGAGCTTGGCGAGCTTGTCGGCCTCGGCGAAGGGGATCTCCATCACGCGCGCGATGTCGCGGATCACGCCGCGCGCCTTCAGCTGGTGGAAGGTCGCGATCTGCCCGACGCGATCGCTGCCGTACTTCTGCTCGACGTACTTGATCACCTCGCCGCGCCGGTTCATGCAGAAGTCGACGTCGAAGTCCGGCATCGACACGCGCTCGGGGTTCAGGAAGCGCTCGAACAGGAGCTTGAACTCGAGCGGATCGATGTCGGTGATGCGCATCGCCCACGCGACCACGCTGCCGGCGCCCGAGCCGCGGCCCGGCCCGACGGGGATGCCGTGGTCCTTGGCCCAGTTGATGAAGTCCCAGACGATCAGGAAGTAGCCCGAGAACTCCATCTTCTGGATGACGGCGATCTCGGTCTTCGCGCGCTCGCGGTACTTGTCGGGATCGAACGCGACGCCGCGCGCGCGCAGCTCGGTGAAGCGGCGCTCGAGGCCCTTCTCGACGATCTCGGCGAGGTACGAGTCGCGATCGAAGCCGTCGGGCACCTTGTACTTGGGCAGGAACGTCTGATCGAGCTTGAGCTTGACGTTGCAGCGCTTCGCGATGTCGACCGTGTTCTCGACCGCGACGCCGAGGTCCTTGAAGTCGGCGTTCATCTCGCCGGGCGACTTCAGGTAGTAGCTGTCGACCGAGTGCTTGAGCCGCTTCTCGTCCTTCATCGACTTGCCGGTCTGGATCGCCATCAAGACGTCGTGCGCGGCGGCGTCGGCGCGGTTGACGTAGTGACAGTCGTTGGTCGCGACCAGCGGCAGCTCGAGCTTCTTCGACATGCGGACCAGCTCGCCGTTGAGCGTCTCCTGCTCCGGCGTCCTGGTCGGCATCAGCTCGAGGTAGAAGTCTCCCGGCGCGAACATCGACGCGTACTCGCGCGCGACCTCTTCGGCCGCGGCGACGCCGTTCTTCTCGATCGTCTGCGCGATCTCGCCGCCGAGGCACGCGCTGAGGCCGATGAGCCCTTCGCTGTGCTCGCGGAGGATCTGCTTGTCGATGCGCGGGTTGTAGTAGAAGCCCTCGAGGTACCCCATCGAGTTCAGGTACGAGAGGTTCTTGTACCCGACGTCGTCCTTGGCGAGCAGGATGAGGTGGTAGTTGCGGCGGTTGGTGCGATCGTGGCGATCGGTCGCCGCGACGTAGGTCTCGCAGCCGAAGACGAGCTTGATGCCGGCGTTCTTCGCCTCCGTGTAGAGATCGATCGCGCCGAACATGTTGCCGTGATCGGTGACGGCGACCGTGTCCATCCCGAGCTGCTGCACGCGCGGGAAGAGGTCTTTGACGCGGATCGCACCGTCGAGGAGGCTGTACTGGGTGTGGACGTGGAGGTGCGTGAACTCGGCCATGGCGCGGGACCCCGTTTCGGGCGATGCTCGACGGGTCGTTTTAGCCGATCCGTCCGACGAGATCGCACTGGATTCGACTCATGCGCGCGGGAGTATTTCTTACTGGGCTGATCGTCGCGGCGTGCGGCGATTCGGCGTCGCCCGCGCCCGACGCGGGCGCGCCGCCGCGGCTCGAGATCCAGACGCCGCCCGGTGACACGATCGGGCTCACGCCGAGCGCGTCGATCGATCTGCGCGTGCGGCTCGTCACCGCGGAAGGAACGCCGATCGCCGGCGCGGCGACGACGTGGAAGCTGGTCGGCGCGGGCGGCACCGGCGGCGCGACGCTCGCGGTCGCGACCGCGGCGACCGACGGCGACGGCATGTCGACGAACACGCTGTCGGCGGGGCCCGCGCGCGTCGACTTCGAGGTCACGGTCGACGCCGGCGACGCGCCGCAGGCGACGTTCTTCGTGAGCGTGTCGGCGTCGGGCTTCACCAACGTGCGCGTGACGCCGCTCCACATGGGCCCGCGCACCGATATCGATCACGTCGAGCTGCGCGCGTACCGCGACGGCGCCGGCTGCGCCGGGCTCGATCCCGACGCGCTGCCCGCGTCGAACCTCGCGCCGCGCACCGCGCCCGCGTTCGGCGTGCCGGTCGAGTGGCCGATGCTGCCCTCCGGCGAGGCCTACACGATCGTCGCGTGGGGCGTGCATCCGGTGTCGATGAAGGCGATCGCGTACGGATGCGCGGCGGTGGTCGGCTCGCAGGTGCAGCCCGGCGAGCTGTCGATGACGCTCGCGGTCGGCGATCGCGCGCTCGCGATCGGATCGTCGACGGTGACGACGTCGCTGGATCTCTCGCCGGCGATCGCGGCGGAGACCGCCGACGGGATCGATCGACCGTGGCGCGTGCTCGCCTGCCCCGCCGGCGCCGGTCAGCTCGCGCTCGATTGGATCGTCGACGCGCTCGCGAACGACGGCGCGCTCGACGGCGTGACGATCAATCCGAGCGGGCCGGCGGCGACGATCCAGAACGCGCGCGGCGCGCTCGGCGGCGACGGATGTCGCGCCGAGACGAAGGGCACCGGGCCGTCCTTGGACGCGAAGCTCGACGACGCGATCGCGATGGGCGGCTTCCCGCGCGCGACGCTGGTCGCGGGGCGCACCGACGCGCTGGCGCCTTCGATCGTCTCGGAGCTCGCGGACGTCGGCGCCGGTCGCTTCCGCGAGTCGCTCGCGCACGTGATCGCCGCGGGCGAGACGATCGAGCTCGCGGCGTCGGCGCGGCCGGTGATCGCGAGCGAGGCGTCGTGGACGTACGCGAACGGCGTCTTGCACCTCGACGCGCACGGCTTCACCGCGCGGCTCGGCTCCGCGCTCGGGCTCGCGTTCGCCGACGGGCCCGCTTCCGGTTGGAACGCGAACGCGCTGGGCGCGGCGATGTTCTCGTCGGCGAAGAGCGGCGCGGCGGCCGGATGCCCGGCGATCGATCAGATCGTCTGCCCGGCGGCGGGGCTCGGCGCCGGATGCACGAGCTCCGCGTGCGCGCCCGCGGCCTCCGCGCTCGATCCCGCGCTGACCGCGTGGTGGCGCGCGCTCGACGGCCCGTCGATCGATCTGACCTGGACCGGCACCGCCAACGCGACCGACGCCGACGGCGATCTCGTGATCGACGACGTCACCGGCGGCCTGTGGAGCGCGACGCTCGCGACCTCGCTCGGTCCGATCGCGACGACCGGCACGTGGACCAGCGTCGCGACGCCGCCGCCGTGAGTCAGTCCGCGGCGCGCGCCAAGCGGGCGCGCGCCTCGATGATGCCCGCGTTGTCCGGATCCCACGCGGCGGCGCGGCTGAGCGCGACCTCGGCGTCGGCGAACCGCTTGGCGTCGAGCATCGGCTTCACGGCTTCGAGCACGAGCGCGGCGTGCTCCGGGAAGCGATGCTCGAAGTCGATCAGCGTCGGATCGTCGATCGCGCGCGCGAGGCCGGCCTGGACGATCGGATCCAGCGCGGCGCCGTGCTTCTCGAGGATCGCGCGCGCGCCGGCGCGATCGCCGGTCAGCGCGTACGCCGCGACCGCGCCGCGGATCGCGATCGCGTCGTCGGGCAGCGCGTCGAGCGCGGCGCGCGCCTCGTCGATCGCGCGCGGATCCTTCTTGTGCGCGAAGATCGCGGCGCGGCTGTTGTGCGCCTGCGCGGTGTCGAGCTGGTCGAGGAGCGCGAGCGCCGCGTCCTCGTCGCCGCGCATGAGCGCGATCATCGCGCGCTGGTACGTGAGGTCGTCGACGTCCTCGCCTTGCTCGATCGTCGCCTTCGCGAGCGCGTCGGCCTTCTCGAGCTCGCCGAGCGCCATGTGCGCGAGCACGCGCAGCCGGCGCGGCTCGGCCAGCTCGGCGTTCGCGATCATCGCGTCGATGCCCATCGTGCCGAGCAGCTGCTGCATCGCGCGCGCGTCGCCGCGCGGCGCGTTCGCGAACAGGTACGCCTTGACCTTGCCGTCGAGGTCGAACATCCGCTTCGGATCGAGCTCGTCGACGAGGATCATGCCGAGCGCGTGCTGCGGCGCGAGCTCGAAGAGCAGCGACGTCGGGATCACGTCGCCGACCAGCGCGTTCACGCCGTTGTCCCAGGTCGCGACGACGCAGCCGCCGTGCGAGCCGAGCGTGAGCGGGCCGCGCCGCCAGGCCGCCGGCAGCGGATCCGCGGGCACGCCGAGCGTCTTGCCCGCGTCGATCGCGTAGACGCGCTCGAGCCCCGCCGCCTGCGCGACCGCGGCGACGTCGAGCACGCCGTGCGCGCCGCCGTTGCACACCACGATCGCGCCGATCAAGCCGGCCGGGAACGCGGGGAGCTCGTCGAGCGGCGCGCGCTCGCGGATCGGCAGCACGACGAGCACCATCTCGCTCGCGCCGCACTCGAGGATCACGCCGCCCCACGCGGTCGTGCCCATCACCCACGCCTTCTTCTCGGGAGCTCCGTCATCGTCCAGATCCGGCACCGAGGCGTCGGAGGCCTCGCCGCGGAAGCTCTTCCGGATCATCTCCGGCCACGCGTCCTCGTCGTCGCGCTTCGCGCACGCGGCGGCGAGGTCGTGGAAGATCCACTCGTACTCGCGGCCGCCGCCTCTCGGCGTGAGCATCAAGCTGCCGGTGCGCACGTCGTGCGGCGGGATCTCGAGGCCTTCGTCGGCCAAGACCTCCACGACCGCGTCGCACCATCGATCGAAGCGCGCGCCGTCGTCCCATCCGTTCGCCCACGCGGGCGGCTTGCGCGGACCACCGCCGCCGAACAGCTTGCCGAAGAGCCCCATGCGCGGGTTCTACTACGACGTCGCGTCGGCGCGGAGATCCTTCACCTGCTCCGCGGAGCCGAGCACGACCAGGACGACGCCGGCGCCGAGCGTGGTGCCGGGATCCGGGTTGTAGCTCCACGGCGCGCCCGCGGTCTCGCGCACCGCGAGCACGCTCATGCCGAACTTCTCGCGCACGCCCGCCTCGCGCAGCGATTGGCCCTCGAGCGACGAGCCGGCGCCGATCGTGATCTCCTCGATGCGCATCGCGCGCTGATCGCGCAGCATCTCGTCGAGGAAGCGCACGACCGCGGGGCGCATCATCTCGGACGCCATGCGCATGCCGCCGATGAAGTTCGGCGAGACCACGCCGTCGGCGCCCGCGCGCTTGATCTTCTCGACGTGGCCGAGCTCGGCGCAGCGCGCGATGATGCGGCACTGCGGGTTGATCTGGCGCGCCGAGACGACCACGTAGAGGTTGTCCTTGTCGCTCGAGAGCGCCGCGACCACGCCGCGCGCCTGCTGCAGCCCCGCGGCGTTCAGCGTGTCGTCGTCGGTCGCGTCGCCGAGGATGTACGCGTAGTCGGCCTTGGGGTTGGCGTCGGCGATCTCCTTCAGCACCTCGAGGTTGCGATCGATCGCGACCACCGGCTGCAGCGTCTTGATCAGCTCCTCGACGATGTGGCGGCCGGTCGAGCCGGTCCCGCAGACGATGATGTGGTCCTTCATGCGTTTGATCCGCTTCTTGAGGCGCGCCTTCGACAGGATGTCCTTGAGATCGCCCTCGACGATGAACGCCGTGATCGTCGACGCGAAGTAGACCAGCACTCCGGTGCCGAACACCAGCAGCACCATCGTGAAGCTGCGCGCGTGCGGCGTGGTCTCCATGTCGGGCAGGACCTCGCCGTAGCCGACGGTCGTCACGGTGATGACCGTCATGTACAGGCAGTCCCAGACCTCCCACTTGCCGTCGCCGATCCACCAGTAGCCGATCGTGCCGCCGCCGATCACGATCGAGAGCGCGAGGAACCCGACCAGCAGGCGATTGCGCAGGCTCGTGTCCACGTCGGCCGCATCATAGCGCGGCGCGATACTGATCCAGCTCGCGCGCGATCATCTTGGCGGCGTACGGCGCGGCGATGCGGGTGAGCGCGCCGGCCTTCGCGCTCGCGTCGATGCGCGCCTCGAGCGCGTCGAGCAGCGCGTGGTCGCTCTTGGCGCCGTCGATCGCCTCCGCGGTGCCGTCGAGGAAGGCGCCGTACGCGGCGAGCTCGTCCCCCACGACGTCGTCGGAGACGGGCAGCCCGAGCTCCTTGCGCGCGCCGGCGAGATCGTCGCGCTTGCTGGGATCCTTCGCGAGCTCGGCGGCGAGCGTCTGCATCGCGAGCCGGTGGCAGCGCAGATCGGCGCGCGCGACGCGGAACAAGACGTCGGGCTCGACCGCGGCGTCGCCGAGCGCGGCCTTCGCCGAGACGTGGACGCGCTTCGCCCATTCGGCGATCGATCGCGCGAGGTGGACGCCGGTGCCGATGGCGAGCGGATCGTTGTCGGCGGCGCGCAGCGCCTGGCCGAGCCGCGCGATCGCGTGGATGTCGGGATCGCCGAGCGCGGTCGCGTTCGCGAGCGCGGCGTCGGAGAGCTTCATCGCGGCGAGCATCGCGGTCGCTTCGATCGCGTTGCAGTCGACGTGCAAGGGCGATCCGGATCCGGCCCAGTCGACGAGCGCCTCGAGCCCGGCCTCCATCGATGCCGGCGCCGGCTCGACGCGACGATCCGCTTCGGGGATGTCGCGCTGCGACTCGACGAGCTTGGTCCACGTGCCGAGCTCGTCGCGATCGAGCGCGTCGAGCGCGGCGCCCAGCGAGCGCGTCGCGGCGCTCGGATCGTGCGCGAACGGGACCTCGTGCGCGTCGATCGGCGGCGGCGGCAGCTCCTCGGGCGGCAGCTCGGCGGTCGCGTCGACCACGATCTTCGGCGCCGGAGCCGGCGACGCGGCCGGCGCCTCCTTCTTCGAGCCGCACGCCGCCGTCACCAGCATGATCGCGATCGTCATCCGCATGGCGCGAACGTAGTCGTCCTCCGCGCCGCGCGCACCTGGACAAGCTGGTCCACGTTGGTCCAGCCGTGGTCCACGCGCGCGCATGTAGTAAGGTGCGCGCGATGAAGACGCTCGCGAGCTTCCTGGCCGGTCGCTGGCAGACCGGCGGCGGCACCCCGACGGTGCTGGTCAACCCGGCGACCGAGGAGCCGCTCGCGCAGGCCAGCTCCGCCGGGATCGATCTCGGCGAGGCGCTGGGCTTCGCGCGCGAGGCCGGCGTCGCGCTGCGCGCGATGACGTTCGCGGAGCGCGGCGCGATCCTCGCCGCGATGGCGAAGGCGATCCACGGCGCGCGCGACGAGCTGCTCGCGCTCGCGACCGCGAACGGCGGCAACACGCGCGGCGACGCGAAGTTCGACGTCGACGGCGCGAGCGGCACCCTCGCCTACTACGCGGAGCTCGGCGCCAAGCTCGGCGGCGCGCGGCTCCTCGCCGACGGCGAGCCGATCCAGGTCGGCCGCACCGCGCGCATGGGCGGCCAGCACGTGTGGACGACGCGGCCCGGCGTCGCGGTCCACATCAACGCGTTCAACTTCCCCGCGTGGGGCCTGGCCGAGAAGGCGGCGTGCGCGCTGCTCGCGGGCATGCCGGTCCTGTCGAAGCCGGCGACCGCGACCGCGCTCGTCACCCATCGCTTGATGGAGATCCTCGAGCCGATCGTCCCGCGCGGCGCGCTGTCCCTCCTGTGCGGCGGCGCCGGCGATCTGATCGATCACCTGCGCGGGCCCGACGTGCTCGCGTTCACCGGCTCGTCGGACACCGCGCGCGCGCTGCGCGCCCACCCGCGCGTCGTCGCCGAGAGCGTGCGCGTGAACATCGAGGCCGACAGCTTGAACGCCGCGGTGCTCGCGCCCGACGTGGAGCCCGGCGGCGAGACGTGGGCGCTGTTCGTCGCCGACGTCGTGCGCGACATGACGCAGAAGACGGGGCAGAAGTGCACCGCGATCCGCCGCGTGCTGGTGCCGGGCGATCGCTTCGACGACGCGGCCGCCGCGCTCGCCGAGAAGCTCGGCGCGATCGTCGTCGGCGATCCGGCGCGCGAGGACGTGCGCATGGGACCGGTCGCGACCGCCGCGCAGCTCCGCGACGTGCGCGCGGGGATCGTCCGGCTCGCCGCCGCGACGACCAGCCTCTTCGGCGGCACCGGCGACGTCGAGGTCACCGGCGTGCCCGCGGGCCGCGGGTTCTTCGTCGGTCCGGTGCTGCGCGGCACCGACGCGCCGCTCTCGTGCGACGCGATGAACGCGCACGAGATCTTCGGGCCGGTCGCGACGCTCGCGCGCTATGACGGCGATCCGTCGTTCGCGACGACCGTGGTCGCGCGCGGCGGCGGCGGGCTCGTCACGTCGATCTACGGCGACGATCGCGACTGGGTCGCGCGCGCGGTCGCCGACGCCGCCGGCTGGAACGGCCGGCTCTACCTCGGCTCGTCGAAGATGGCCGCGCAGTCGCCGGGCCCCGGCACCGCGCTGCCCGCGCTCAACCACGGCGGCCCGGGCCGCGCCGGCGACGGCGGCGAGCTCGGCGGTGATCGCGGGCTGCATCTCTACATGCAGCGGTGCGCGCTCGAGGGCGACGCGAGCGTCCTCAAATCCCTGATCGGCTAGCTCGGCTAGCTCGGCGAGCGACGATCGATCCGCAGCCTCGCGATCCATCGCGAGATCACGCCGGTCACGCGCTCGAAGCGCGTCGGCAGCTTCGGCGCCGGCGGCGGCACGCGGTGCGGATGATCGTACCCCGGCGGATCGCTCGCGGGGAACGACTCCCAGCTCGCCTCGTCGACGACGTCCCAGTCTTCGATCGCATCGCCCGGCCAGTGATCGCTGCGAGGCTCCATGTCGATCTCTACTCGGGAGCGCGCGGAGGCGCCACCGCTGGCACCCGCGATGCAGTGGCCGTGAGCATGCGGGAACACATGCTCACGACTCCAGAGGTCGCGATGGTCGCGGTGACGCGCGGCATGCTCGGGTTCGGCGCGGGGCTGATCGCCTCCGAACACATCGGACGCGCGCGGACCAAGCTCGGCGTCGTCTTGCTCGCGATCGGCGCGCTCACGACGATCCCGATCATCTTCGGCATCCTGCGCGGCCACTAGCCGCGATGCCTTCTCAGCCGACGGCGACCTGGAGCGTCGCCGTGTATCCGGCGCCGACCGAGCCGCTCATCGCGGGCGTCTCGAGCGTCGCACCGTCGGCGAACACGCCGTCGGTCGCGATCGACAGCGGCTTCAAGCTCGTCACGCTCTGCTCGTATCCGGCCGTCGCGTAGACCTCGTCGCAGGGCGCCTTCGGCAGCGCGAGCTGCGAGGTCGCGATCGCGTTCTGCCCGGAGGTCGCGGCGGCCGCCGACGCGTAGATCTCGACGTGGATGTGCGGCCAGCGCCCCGCGTAGCAGCCGGGGAAGATCGTCTGGAACGTGATGACGCCGTCGGCGCCGCTCACCTGCACGCCGCGCAGGTAGTTCTCGCCGGTGACGCCCGACGAATACAGCGAGTAACGCCCTTCGCGATCGCAGTGCCAGACGTAGACCGCGACGCCGGCGCGCGGCGCGCAGTCGCGATCGGTGATCGTCATGGTCAGCGTCAGCGGCACGCCGGCCGCGACCGTCGTCGAGCCGCCGAAGCTCGCACGGAGATCCGCGCGCACGACGCCCGACAGCTCGAGGACGTTGGGTCCGTTGGTGCCGTCACCGGGGAACGGCCCCGCCGTCTCGCCGGGGATCGCGGGGCACGGGCTGTCGTCCAGGGGCGCGCCGCAGCCGACCAACGCGGCGGCGCCGAAAAAGCGCATCAGCTCGCGTCGCGACAGCGCGTCGTTCATGCGGGCATCCCGCGCCCGGCGCGCGTGAAGATCGCTTCGTACAAGGCGCGCACCGGCGCGAGATCGAGCGCGCGCAGGTTCGCGGGGTTCGCCCACATGCCCTCGAATGCCGGCCCGGTCGCGCGTCCTTGCCGCGCGTAGAGCGCGAGCTTCGCGAGCATCTGGATCTTGTCGGCGGCGGCGACCACGCGCGCTTCGATCGAGTCGCCCATGTGCAGCTCCCAGTCGCGATGGAGCGCCGGCGTCAGGATCTCCGAAGCGAGCTTGGCTTCCAGGTCGTCGAGGGCCGCGGCCAGCGCCGGCGTCTTGTGCGGCATCGGCACGTCGCCGGTCTTCGCCTCGGGCGCGTCGTGCACGAGCGCCATGCGCAGCGCGCGCTCGCCATCGATCGGGGTCCCGGTCGCGCGCAGCTCGTCGCAGATCATCGCGACCAGGATCGCGACCGCGCACGTGTGCGACGCGATCGTCTCCGCCGGCACGACGCCGCGCACGACCCATCCGGTGCGCGGCAGGTCGGCGAGCGGATCGAGGGCCTCGAGCGTCGCGAGGATCCGGTGCGCGTCCATGCGCGCGGTTGTATCACCCGCGCCTAGCGATGGACGACGCGCGCGGTCGGCGTCGTGCGCGCGACGCCGCGGCGGCGGATCGCGTCGAGCAGGAGCTTGCGATCGCCGCGGCCGGTCGAGAGCGTCTCGGTCGCGCCGTCGGAGAACGTCACGCGGATCGCGGGGCGGCCCCAGCGCATCGCGTGCTCGGCGAGCTCGACCGTCTCGGGCCGGCGGATCAAGCGGCCGAGGGTGCGGATGCGCAGGAACGCGCGCACCAGGATGTAGAGGCCGGTGCCGGCCGGCGCGACGCCGAGCGCGATCACGAAGATGTTGGGCGTCGCGAACGCGCGCGCGACCACGCCCTCGTAGGCGACCGCCAGCGCGAAGCAGGAGGCTCCGATCGCCGCCGACAGCGCGCACCCGAGCCGGGCCCCCGCGAGCAGGTTCGCGAGCTGGCGTTCGTCGTTCGGGATCTCCACGCGATAGGTTTCGCGCGCGTATGGGCGCGGTGCAACCCCTTCTGCGGGCCGGTGGTAGAGTGGCCGGACGCATGGGCGGATGTACCAACTGCAAGGGCAAGAGCGGCTGCGATCACCGCAAGGGCGAGATGCTCGAAGCGGTCGCGGACGCGCTCGATCGCCTGTACCCGACCCAGACCTGGGGCGAGCGCGCCGATACGTCGACCGCGCCGGATCTCGAGGAGATCGCGGCGCTCGCCGACGAGCTCGCGACCGAGCTCGACGCCGCGACCTTCGTCGTGCCCGGCGGTCCTGACGCGGTGTGCGACTACATCTATGTGTTGGCGGTCGGGCGCCCGCCCTGCGCGGTCCAAGTCCGCGATCAGGGCGTGCCGGCGCCGGCCGAGTGGGAAGGCGCCGCCATCAGCGAGACGTACCTGCGCGTGTGCATCTCGCACGTCGCGCGGTTCGCGGCGGTGCAGGAGATCGCGATCGACGTCAGCGCCGACGCCGGCGGCTTCGTGATCCGCGAGCGCCCGCGCGCGGGAGTGTACTCGGCGCCGCTCCTGCGCCGCATGCAGCGGCTGGTCGCGATCCTGCCCGCGTACGATCTGCGCCACCTCGATTTCGGCGAGATCAGCGCGCCGCCGATCTCGTTCCGCGGCGGATCGTACGGCGCGCGCTTCGGCGCCGAGCCCGCGACCGCGAACTACCTGTTCTTCTCCGAGCCGGCGACGATGGTGACGACCTCGTGGCTGCCGCGCGAGGCGGGCGCGCACGCGTGCTAGAGCTCGACGGCGAGGTCCGCGAGATCCTGCGCGAGCTGGTCGCGGAGGTCGGCGCGACGTCGGCCGAGATCACCGACGCGCCGGAGGAGAAGAGCGGCGTGCCGTCGCGCACCGTGCCGCTCGGCGAGACGTCGTACCTGCGCATCGAGATCGGGACGCGCAGCGAGCGCGCCGCCGAGATCGACATCGAAGCGTCGCTCGAGCGCGCGGCGCGATCGCTGCGCGCGGCGTCGCGGCGCTGGGAGCAACCGCTGCCGCAGCTCGCGATCCGGCCGGGGCACGGCACGCACAAGGAGCGCGTCGCCGAGCGCGTCGGATCGTTCCTGGCGGCGCTGGCGGCGGTGCAGAACGCCGACAACGCGCTGGTCGTCTTGCGCGGGCACGTCGTCGCCGCCGCTCGCCCGCTCGCCGCGCTCGAGGAAGCGCGCTGGCCGTTCATCGCGAAGCGCGCGCTCGCCGCCGCCGAGAAGACCACCGGCTCGTCGCACGCCGACCTCGCCGATCCGGACTTCTTCGCGCACACGTTCTGGTACGGCGCGGTCTTGATCGTCTACTTCACCGGCCCGTACGCGGTCGACTTCGTGCGCCATCGCGCGCGGCGCGTCGCGCGCGAGCTGTCGGATCTGCTGCCCGATTTGGAGCCCGAGCCGCCGGCGCCGGCGACCGCGCTCCGTCCGCCGCGCGAGTAGCATGCCGCTGCGGCGCCGCGGCGGTGCACCCGCTGCAACCTCGCGAACCGACTCGCACCGCCGGTGGCGTGCCGCTTGCTCTTCTCGGGGCCGATGGGATTTCTCCACGAGGGACGCCACTGCGAGCACGACCTGGTCGGCGCGATCGCCGACGCCACCAAGAAGCGGGACGACGAGACCCGGCGGCGCCGGATCACGAAGCGCACGCTCGACGAGCTGCCCGCCGACTCGAAGCTGCGCGCGCTGTGCGCCGCGATCTGCGTGTACCTCGCCGACGCGACCAAGCGCGCGAGCCCGCGACGCGCGCGCGCCGACTTCGCGGCGATGTGTCGCGCGCTCGACGACGGCGAGCGGTGGCTGCTGGGCGTCGCGATCGGCAAGGAGCAGACCGCCTTCTTCGGCTACGCGCTCGACGCGCGCGTCCACGGCGAGCCCGATCGCGCGCCGACCGTGCGCGCGTGGATCCAGGCGATGATCGATCGATGACCGCGCGATCGCGTGGCTACGCGATCGCCCGGCTCACCGCGTGGTGGAACCAGTGCGCCGCCTTCTCCTCGGCGGGCGCGAAGCGTCCGCGCGGCGCGAAGCCGGAGCGCAGGCCGCGGCTCACCTGCGCGAGCGCGTCGATGTCCTCGGCGTCGACCTGCGCGCTGAGCCAGCGGCGATCGCGCTCGGCGTGCTTCGCGGGATCGAGCACGAGGTGGTACCAGAGGAAGCGCGTCGCGTCGGGGCGCCCCGCGATCGGTTGGTACACGTTGATCGAGAGGCCCCACGGATAGAAGTTGAGCGTCAGGTTCGGCCAGACGTACCACCACAGCGCGAAGACCCTGCGCCCCTTCGGGTCGTGGAAGCGGGCCGGCACCTGCGACGGATCGAAGCCGTCTTCCGGGTTGGTCGCGTACACCCACTGCAAGACCGATCGATCGTGGATCTCGGTCGTGTAGCTGCCGAGGTCGCAGTAGTCGGCGAGCCCGCCGGGCGCGCGATGGATGAACGCGATGTGGAACCGATCGAGGTAGTTCCACACGTGCTGCTTCCAGTTGCCGGCCACCTCGCGCACCTCGCCCGGCGCCGACGTGCGCGCCATCTCGGGCGGCAGCGCGGCGAGCGATTCGTCGACGGGCTTCATGGTGTCGGCGAAGCTCGGGCCTTCCTTCGCGAAGCGGGTGAACAGCAGCCCGCGCCACGGCGCGATCGCGACCGGCGCGAGGTGATCGCAGTCGCGCGGGAAGTCGGGCAGGCCCTGGAAGCCCGGCTGCGACACGAACTTCCCGGCGCAGTCGAAGCGGCGGCCGTGCTGCGCGCACACCAGCGTCGGGCCGCGCGACGCGCCGATCACGAGCGGGTACCACGCGTGCGTGCAGGTGTTGGCGAAGCAGCGGAGAAGGTCGTCCTCCCAGCCGCGCTGCAGGAACAGCGGGCGGCCGAGCTGGCCGATCGGCACGCGCGATCCGCGCGAGCTGGCTTGCTGGAGCAGCGGGCGCGCGTCGATCTCCTGCCCGTGCGCGCCGGCGGTCGCCTCGGGGACGATCAGCCACGCCTGCTCGAAGATCGTCTCGAGCTCGCGGGCGAGGAACTCCGGTTCGATGAAGGCGCGAGCTGGGAGGCCCTCCGCGCGTTGGATGTCGGGATCAACGGCGAAGTCTTCCCAACGCGCCGTCACAGGTTCGCGCGCTCCGCCGGCGGCAGGTGCAGCGAGAAGCCTTCGTGCAGGACGCGCAGCGCGAGCTCGCCGTACTTGCGCGCGACCACACACGAGATCTTGATCTCGGAGGTCGCGATCAGCTGGATGTTGATCCGCTCGCTCGCGAGCAGCTCGAACATCTTGCGCGCGACGCCCGCGTGCGAGCGCATGCCGACGCCGACGACCGAGACCTTGCAGATCTCGTCGTCGAAGTTGATGCGCTCGCCCTCGGCGCCGACCAGATCGGGCACTTCTTTGCGCAAGATCTCGATCGCGCGCTTGCGATCGCCCTGCGGGACCGTGAAGGTCATGTCGGTCGTGCCGTCCCACGCCTGGTTCTGCAGGATCATGTCGACGACGACGCCGCCGGCGGCGAGCGGCGCGAACAGCTTCGCGGCGACGCCCGGCTGATCGGGGAGATCCTCGATCGTGACCTTGGCCTCGTCGCGCGCGATCGTGACTCCAGAGACGACGACTTGCTCCATCTGACTCTCCTCGGGGACGACCCAGGTGCCGGGCGCGTCGGAGAAGCTCGAGCGAACGTGGATCGGCACGCCGTACTTCATGCCGAGCTCGACCGAGCGGATCTGCAGGACCTTGGCGCCGAGCGACGCGAGCTCGAGCATCTCCTCGTAGCTGATGCGTTCGACCTTGCGCGCGTTGGGCACGACGTTGGGATCGGTGGTGTAGACGCCGTCGACGTCGGTGTAGATCTCGCAGACGTCGGCCTCGAGCGCGGCGGCGATCGCGACCCCGGTCGTATCGGAGCCGCCGCGGCCGAGCGTCGTGATCGAGCCGTGCTCGTCGACGCCCTGGAAGCCGGCGATCACCGCGATCTCGCCGCGCTTCATCGCGTCTTTCAGCGGGCCCGCGTCGATCGACACGATGCGCGCGCGAGAGAACGCGCTGTCGGTCGCGATCTTCACCTGGTGGCCGAGGAACGAGCGCGCCTTGCCGCCCGCTTTTCGGATCGCGAGCGCGACCAGGCCGACCGAGACCTGCTCGCCCGTCGACACCACGACGTCGACCTCGCGGTCGTTGGGATCCTCCTGCAGCTGGCTGGTGAGCTTCAGGAGGCGGTTGGTCTCGCCCGACATCGCGGACACGACGACCGCGACGTCGTGGCCCGCGCGTTGGGTGGCGAGCGCGCGCGCGGCGACGTTCTGCATCCGCTCGATCGATCCGACCGAGGTGCCGCCGTATTTCTGAACGATCAGCATCGCGCGCGGCAGCATATCGATCGGCGTACGATGCGTCCATGGCAACCGACGTCGTGGTCGTGCTGTGCACGCTGCCGCCCGGTGACGCGGCTTCCTCGATCGCGCGAACCTTGGTCGAGGAGCGGCTGGCGGCGTGCGTGAACCTGGTCCCGCAGGTCCGCTCGATCTACGTGTGGGAGGGTGCGGTCGAGCAGGCGGACGAGCAGCTCGCGATCATCAAGACAACCGTCGACGGCGTGGCGGCGCTGCGCGCGCGGCTGGTCGCGCTGCACCCGTACGACGTGCCCGAGGTGATCGCGTTACCCGTCGACGACGGGCACCTGCCCTACCTCGGCTGGGTGCGCGCGTCGGTGCATCGATGAAGTTCGATTACGACCTCGTCGTGATCGGCTCGGGCCCCGCCGGCGAGAAGGCCGCGGTGAAGGCCGCGTACTTCGGCAAGCGCGTCGCGGTGGTCGAGCGCGCCGCGGCGCTCGGCGGCGAGTGCCACCGCGCCGGCCTGCCGTCGAAGGTGCTGCGCGAGGCCGCGCTGTCGTATTCGGGCGCGCGGCGACGGCTCGGCGACTTGTTCCACGCGGCGCCCGGATCGCCGATGAAGATGGAGAGCTTCCTCGGCGCGTGCGCGCCGTTGTGCGAGACGCACAGCGATCGCGTGAGCGCGAACCTCGCGCGCCACGGCGTCACGTGCATCCGCGGCGACGCGCGGGTCGCCAGCGCGCACACGGTCGCGATCGCCGGCGGCGCGATGCCGATCGTGATCTCTGCCGAGATCATCTTGATCGCGACCGGCTCGCGGCCGTCCCGTCCGGACTTCGTGCCGTTCGGCGCGCCGGGCGTGCACGACTCCGAGTCGATCCTCGCGATGGAGCGGCTGCCGCGATCGCTGTGCGTCGTCGGCGCCGGCGTGATCGGGACCGAGTACGCGTCGATCTTCCAGGCGCTCGGCGTTTCGGTCCATCTCGTCGACGGCCGGCCGCGCGTGCTCGGCTTCCTCGACGCCGAGCTCCACGACGTGCTGCTCGCGGATCTGCGCGCGCGCGGGATGTGCCTGCACCTGGGCGAGGAGGTCTTGTCGTGCGTCGCGACCGCCGGCGGCGTCTCGGTGACGACCGATCGCGGCGCGGTGATCGAGACCGAGGCGCTCTTGTTCTCGGGCGGACGGATCGCCAACACCGACTCGCTCGGGCTCGCTGGCGTGGGCGTCGCGCTCGGCCGCAACGGACGCCCCGAGGTCGACGCGATGTTCCGGACCTCGGTCCCCTCGATCTATGCCGCCGGCGACGTGATCGGCTTCCCGGCGCTGGCGTCGACGAGCATGGAGCAAGGACGCGTCGCGGTCGCCGCGGCGTTCCGGTTCGAGCGCGAGCACGAGGGCCGCGCCGATCTGGTCCCGCTCGAAGCGACGATCCCCTACGCGGTCTTGCCGTACGGCATCTACACGATCCCGAGCGTCTCGATGATCGGCGAGACCGAAGAGCAAGCGGCGGCGTCCGGCCGGCCGTACCTGGTCGGCCGCGCGTCGTACGGCGGACAGGATCGCGGCCGCATGCTCGGCGACTCGTCGGGCCTGCTCAAGCTGATCGTCGACGCGACCACGCGCGAGGTCCGCGGCGTGCACATCGTCGGCGAGACCGCCGAGGAGCTGATCCACATCGGCCAGGCGTGCATGCACTTCCGCGGGACGATCGAGTACTTCCTGCGCACGGTCTTCAACTTCCCGACCCTCGCGACGCTCTACAAGGCCGCGGCGTACGACGTGCTCACGCGGCTCGGCCCCGAGCGCGAGCGGTTGGCGTTCGGGGAAGCCTCGCGATAGGGCTTTGGACTTTGGGCTTTGGACTAGGCGCGGCCTTCGGCCGCCGATGCGATCGATTCGAGCTCTTGCCAGCGCGCGTAGAGCGCATCCACTTTGGCGCGGGCTTGTTCGAGCGAAGCGACCAACGTCGGAACCTCGGCGGCGCGGGTCGAGTAGATCGATCCGTCTTGGAGCGTCGCTTCCAGATCGTGAACGACGCGTTCAGCGTCGTGAATCGCGGCTTCAATCGATGAAAGCTCGTTCTTCTCTTTGAACGTGAGCTTGCGAGGCTTCGGCGCGGCGGGCGCCGCGGGTGCGGCGCCGGCGGGCTTGGGCTTGTCGGCCGCGGCGGCGGCCTTCGCGAAGCGGCGGCCGCGCGCGAGGTAGTCGGAGCAGTTGCCCTCGAAGAACTCGACCTTGCCCTGCCCTTCGAACGCGAGGATGCCGGTCGCGATCTTGTCGAGGAACCAGCGATCGTGCGAGACGACCAGCGCGCAGCCGGGGAAGTCGGCGAGCGCCTCCTCGAGCACGCCGAGCGTGAGCACGTCGAGATCGTTGGTCGGCTCGTCGAGGATCAGGAAGTTGCCGCCGGCGCGCAGCAGCTTGGCGAGCTGCACGCGGTTGCGCTCGCCGCCCGACAAGACGCCGACCTTGGCGTCGGCGAACGCGTCGTCGAAGAGGAGCTGGCGCAGGAACGTGCGCACGTGGATCGGGCCGTCCTCGAGCTCGATCACGTCGCGATCGCCGGCGACCTCCTCGAGCACGGTCTTGGCGTCGTCGAGCGCGGCGCGCGCCTGATCCATGAACGCGAACTTCGTGTTCTGCCCGACCACGACCTGGCCGCCGTCGGGCGCGAGCTCGCCGAGGATCGTGCGCACCAGCGTCGTCTTGCCGGCGCCGTTGGGGCCGATCACGCCGATGCGATCGCCGGGCTTCCACAGGAACTCCAGATCGGTGAACAGCGCCTTACCGTCTGGCGCGCGCTTGGTCAGCTTGCGCAGCTCGAGGATCGTCGAGCCGAGGCGCGGCCCGGTCGGAAGCCGCAGGCTCGCGCTGCCGCCACGCGAGACGGTCGCGGCGTCGGCGGCGACCTCGGCGTCGAACCGATCGATGCGCGCCTTGGCCTTGGTCGTGCGCGCGGCCGGCCCGCGCCGGATCCACTCGATCTCGCGGCGCAAGAACGCGCTGCGCTTCTGCTCGACGGTCGACTCGGCGCTCCACCGATCCGCTTGCCGCTCGAGGAAGCGGGCGTAGCCTGCCTCGTGGAGGTAGACGCGGCCGCGATCGAGCTCGAGGATCCGCGTCGCGACGCGATCGAGGAAATACCGATCGTGGGTCACCAGGAGCAGCGAGCCGTCGCGCTCGCGCAGGCGCTCCTCGAGCCACGCGGTGGTCGCCGCGTCGAGGTGGTTGGTCGGCTCGTCGAGCGCGAGCAGCTCGGGCCGCGCCAGCAGCGCGCGCGCGATCGCGACGCGCCGCCGCTCGCCCATCGAGAGCGTCCCGATGCGCGCGTCGGCGGGCGGCACGTCGAGCGCCGCCGACAGTCCGCGGATCTCGTGCTCCTGCGTCGCCGGATCGATCGGCTCGTCGCCGTGAGCGCCGTGAACGGGCGCCATGGCGAGCCCCTCACGCAACGCCTCGATCACGGATCGCGCCGGATCGAGCCGCGGCTCCTGCGCGACGTACTGGACCGTCAGCCCGCGCCGCCGCGTGATCAGCCCCGACTCCGGCAGCTCCTCCGGTCCGACCTCGTCCGCGATCATCCGGAGCAAGGTCGACTTGCCGGCGCCGTTCACGCCGACCAGCGCGATGCGATCGCCGTCGTGCACCGCGAACGAGACGCCCGCCAGGATCCGCCGGGATCCGAACGACTTCTCGAGGTTCTGGACGGTGAGGACTGCGGTCATCCGAGCGCTCCGAGCGCACCCGTGTACCACACTGTTCCATCGCGGCGACACGCGATCCCCATTGCCTTCTCCGACCGTCTGAGCCAGGATTCATGTCGATGAATCCTCGTTCATCAGCACGAAAGCAGCCTCAGATGAGGTCGCGGCTGCGGGCGGCGGCGTCGGACGCGATCCTCGAGGCCGCCGAGGAGGTCGCCGCCGAGCGAGGCATCGAGGAGACCTCGATCGCCGCGATCGCGAAGCGCGCGGGCGTCGCGGTGGGCACGCTCTACAACTACTTCCCCGACCGCGAAGGCATCCTGTCGGCGCTGTTCAAGAGCCGCCGCGGCTCGATGGTGCCGCGGGTCGTCGACGCCGCGAAGGCGCACGCGCACCACCCGTTCGAGCGCCGCCTCACCTACTTCGTCCGCGACGTCATGGCCGCCTACGAGGAGCGCCGCTCGTTCATCCGCGTGGCGCTCGACGCCGATCGCTCGATGCCGAACGTCAAGGATCCGCGCAGCACGCTCATGACCGCGTTCACCGAGGCGCTCGAGAAGATCTTCGCCGATGCGGCGCGCATGGGCTTCTTCCCCGAGGGCCAGGGCCGCGAGAAGGTCTACGCGCGCGCGCTGCAAGGCGCGCTCAAGGCGCTCACGGTCTGGCACATCGAGACCGGCGCGCCGCTCACCGACGATCTCGAGCTCGTGCTCGACGCCTTCCTGCACGGAGTCGACAAGTCGTGAGCGCCGCGGTCGCCGCCGCGCCTCCCGCCGCGCCCGTCGCGGGCGAGCGGGCGGACGTCAACAAGTGGGTCGTCGCGGTCTCGATCGCGTTCGGCTCGCTGATGGCGACGATCGACTCGTCGATCGTGAACGTCGCGATGCCGAACATCCGCGGCGAGCTCGGCGCGAGCATCCAGGAGATCACGTGGATCTCCACCGCGTACATGATCGCGATGGTGCTCGTGATGCCGCTGACCGGGTTCCTCGGCGGCTTCTTCGGGCAGAAGCGCGTCTACCTGACGTCGATGGTGATGTTCGTCGTCGGCTCGGCCCTGTGCGGGACCGCGCACACGCTGCCCGCGCTGATCATCTATCGCATCATCCAAGGCCTCGGCGGCGGCGCGCTGCAACCGACGCAGCAGGCGATCCTCCGCCAGACCTTTCCGCCGCACGAGCAGGGCATGGCGATGGCCCTGTTCTCGATGGTGATCATGATCGGCCCCGCGGTCGGCCCCGTCCTCGGCGGCTTCATCACCGACAACTACTCGTGGCCGTGGATCTTCTACATCAACCTGCCGGTCGGCATCGTCGGCATCCTGATGACGATCCGGAACGTCCACGAGCCGGACGACGTCCGTCACGCGAACCGCGCGCGCGCCGAGATCGCGCGCAAGAACCTCGACATCGCCGGCATCGTGCTGATGGTCGTCGGCATCGGCGCGCTCCAGTACCTCTTCGAGGAGGGCCCGGCCGCCGACTGGTTCGACGCCTTCGAGATCCGCCTCGCCGCCTTCATCTGCGTCGTGTCGCTGGTCGCGTTCGTGATCCGCGAGCTCAGCGCGACCGCGCCCGTCGTCAACCTGCGCATGTTCAAGGATCCGACGTTCGCGTCGGCGACCGTCATCGCCTTCGTCATGTTCGGCATGTTGATGGGCTCGATGTTCCTCCTGCCCGTCTTCTGCCAGGAGATCCTCCACTACACCGCGACGCTCTCCGGCATCGTGCTGATGCCGCGCACGCTCGCGATGATGGCGGTCTCGCCGCTGGTCGGCCGCATGTACAACCGCGTGCCGCCGGCGTGGATCGTCGGCTTCGGCGTGATCCTGTTCTCGATCGGCTCGTGGCAGCTCTCGCACATCACGCTCGCGACCGGCTCGGGCGACATGGTGATCCCGCTGATCGTCACCGGCGCCGCGTTCGCGTGCTTGTTCGTGCCGCTCACCACCGCGGCGCTGTCGAAGATCGCGCGCCACGAGATGGCCGACGCCGCGGGCTTGAACTCGTTCGTGCGCCAGGTCGGCGGCTCCGTCGGGCTGACGATCTTCGCGACGATCTTCACCAACTTCGGCGTCGAGGCGCGCGCCGCGCTCGCGACCCACGTCACCAGCCTGCGCCCCGAGGTCGCCGAGATGGTCGCGCGCATCAAGGGCGTGCTGATCGCGCAGGGCATGGATCCGCTCAGCGCCACCGCGGTCGCCGGCAAGGCCCTCTACGGGCGCGTCGCCATCCAGGGCACCGTGCTCGGCTTCGATCGCGTCTTCCTCCTGCAGGGGATCGCCTTCCTCTGCGTCATCCCGCTCCTCTTCTTCTTGCGCGTGCCGCGCACCACTGCGCCGGTGCACATCGAGCTGCCCGCGGAGTAACGACCATGGCCACCACCGAGAACAGACCCCCGAACGGAAACGGCGCGAACGCGCCCAACGCGCCCGCGCCCGCGCAGGCGGGGCCCGGCGCGCCGGTCGGCACGCCCGCCGCCGTCGCCGGCAAGCGCAAGAAGAACGCGAAGCGCGCGTACCTGATCCTCGGCGGGCTCGCCGCCGCGGTGGTCGCGACCTACTACATCCACGACTACATGACGCGCAACCTGGTCTCGACCGACGACGCGCAGATCGACGCCGACGTCGTGCCGATCAGCGCGCGCGTCGGCGGCGTGATCCGCAAGATGAACGCCAAGGACAACGTCGCGGTCGTGAAGGATCCGAAGGGCGCGCTGCCCACGCTCGTGCAGATCGATCGCGTCGACTACGACGCGAAGGTCGCCGCCGCGAGCGCCGAGGAGAAGGCCGCGGAGGCCGCGCTCGCGTCGGCGAACGTGCAATTGCAGATCGCGCACTCGACCGCGAAGGGCGGCACGACCCAGGCGCAGGCGCAGATCGCGGGAAGCGCCGCCGCCGCGCAGGCCGCGTCGGCGCAGGTCGGCGCCGCGCAGGCGACGGTCGCGCGCGCCAAGACCGAGCTCGCCAAGGCCGAGAGCGACCTCGCCCGCGCGCAGAAGCTCCACGATCAAGGCGCGATCACCGGCCGCGAGCTCGAGGCCGCGCAGACCGCACGCGACTCCGCGCGCGCGGTCCTCGACGGCGCCAACGCGAGCCTCGCCGCCGCGCGCGGCATGCAGTCGAACGCGTCGGCGCAGGTCGCGATGGCGCAGGGCAAGCTGCAGCAGACGACGCCCGAGCAGGAGCAGATCGATCAGGCGCAGGCCGCGGTGAACGCGGCGACAGCGCGCGTCGACAGCGCGAAGGCGCAGCTCCTGATCGCGACGATGCAGGCCGACTACACCGCGATCGCGGCGCCGGCCGAGGGCTACGTCTCGCGCCTCGCCGCGCACGAAGGCCAGCTCGTGCAGCCGGGCCAGACGCTGATGATGCTCGTGCCGTCGGACACCTACGTGATCGCGAACTTCAAGGAGACCCAGATCGGGCGCATCCGGCCCGGTCAGCTCGTCGACATCTCCGTCGACGCGATCAGCGGCAAGACCTTCACCGGCGTGGTCGACTCGATCGCGCCCGGCACCGGCGCGCGCTTCTCGCTGCTGCCGCCCGACAACGCGACCGGCAACTTCGTCAAGGTCGTGCAGCGCGTGCCCGTGAAGATCCGCTGGAAGGAGCCGCCGGGCGCGGAGCTGCGCGCCGGGTTGTCGGCCGAGGTCACGATCCATCTCGAGTAAGGCCATGAAGAAGATCGCCTTGTTGTTGATCGCGTGCGCGGGCGTGGCGCGCGCGGACGGTGGCGCTCCGCGCAAGCTCACGTTCGAGGACGCGATCTCGATCGCGACCGGCGGCAACGTGAAGGTCGGCGTCGCGGCCGAGAAGCGCGCGGTCGCCGAGGAGAAGGTCGCGGGGACACATGCGGCGCGCTACCCGGCGGCGAAGGTCGACGCGAGCGTCGACCGCTGGCTCCACGAGTTCGACATCTCGTTCCCCGGTTTCCCTCCGATCCTCGCGCGCGAGAAAGTGACGTCGAACCTGCGCGTGACCGTGACGCAACCGTTGTCGGGGCTCGGCTATCTGTCCGAGATCGCCGGCGCGCAGGAGCACGACATCGAGGCCGCGAGCGCCGAGTACGACAAGGCGCAGCTCGACGTCGCGTACGGCGCCGCCGACGCGTACATGCGCGTCTTGTCGGCGCGCGCCGCGGCCGACGTCGCGCACAAGACGGTCGTGCAGATCCAAGGCGAGCTCGATCGCGCACAGAAGCTGCGCGCTGCGGATCAGTACAACGACATCGACGTGCTGCGCTTCAAGAGCGCGAAGGCCGCGGCGGATCAAGCCGCGCTGCGCGCCGACACCAACGCCGAGGAGCAACTCGCGACCTTCGCGCGCGCGCTCGGGCTGGGCGACGGCGACCCGATCGACGTCGTCGACGATCTTCCGCCCGAGCCGCCGCCGCTCGCGCTCACGCTCGATCAGGCCCAGGCGCGTGCACAGCAGGCACGACCGGAGCTTCGCGCGTCGCGCGCGCGCCTCGCCGCCAGCGACGATCTTCGAACCGCGGCGCGCATGAAATATCTGCCGATCATCAACGGCGTCGCCGGCTACGAGCACATCACCGGCTTCGGCGATTTCCAGCCGGCGAATTCGTTCTTCGCGGGGCTCACGCTCTCGTGGGACGTGTGGAACTGGGGCAAGACTCGCGACGAGGTGAAAGAGATCGAGCACGACCGTCAGCAGATCGTGCTCGAGGACGCCGACATGCTCGAGAACATCAAGCTCGAGGTCCGCAAGCGATGGCTCGACGCGCGCGCCGCGCGCGACAGCCTCGCGGCGGTCGCGACGCAGCTCGAGGCGGCGGAGGAAGCGTACCGGCTCCAGCAGGTGCGCTTCGACGCGGCGGCGGCGACGGCGACCGACGTGCTCGACGCGGAGACCGACGTCGCGCGCGCGCGGCTCGCGGCGACCAACGCGCGGTACGACTACTTCGTCGCGCTGGTCGCGCTTGCGCGATCGGTCGGTGATTTGCCAGCGGCTTCTGGAGCCCCCGCGCGTTAGCGTGGGGCATGAAGATCTTCCTCAGCGCGATCTGGATCAGCATCGTTGCGTTCGCGGCCTGCAATCCCGAGGTGAACCACGCGGTGAACCCGGGCGTCTCGGTCCCGCAGACCACGCGCGCGGAGTGCGAGGCGAACTGCGGATCGCTCGGCATGCGGCTGGGATCGGTCGTGCTCATCATGAGCAGCGCCGGCTGCGTGTGCGTGCCGAACGACGCGCCGCCGTCGGCGGACAACGGCGGTGAGGCCGCGACCGCGGGCGGCGCCCAGATCGCCGCGGCCGCCGCCGCGGAGGCCGCCGCGAGCGCGGCCGCGCAGGCGGCGCTGCTACAGCAACAGCAGCAGCGCCAGCAGCAGCAGCAGCAGCAGCAGCAGCAGTCGCATCACTGATCTCATCCGCCTTCGGCGCCGAACGCGGGCGCGCCGCGCAGTCTTCGCTCGAGCGCGGCGCGCAGGCCCGCGTGCTCGGCGCGCGTGAGCTCGGGATCCAGCTCGATCACGGCCTCGGCCTCCTTGCGCGCCTCGAGCAAGAGCTCGGTGTGCTGGCGCAGATCGCCGAAGCGCAGGCGCGGCAGGCCGGCTTGGCGCGCGCCGATCAATTCGCCGGGGCCGCGCAGCTGGAGATCCTCTTCGGCGATCCGGAAGCCGTCGGTGGTCTCGGCGAGGACCTCGAGCCGGCGGCGGCCGTCGTCGGTCGCGGGGCCGCTCGCGAGCAAGAGGCACCAGGCCTTGCCGCCGCCGCGCCCGACGCGCCCGCGCAGCTGGTGGAGCTGCGCGAGGCCGAAGCCGTCGGCGTCCTCGATCACCATCACGGTCGCGGCCGGGATGTCGACGCCGACCTCGATCACGGTCGTCGCGACCAGCACGTCGAGATCGCCGCGCGCGAACGCGGACATCACGGCCTCGCGCTCGGGCGTCGCGAGGCGGCCGTGCACGAGCCCGACGCGCGCGGGCGCCAGCTTCTCGCGCAGCTCCTCCGCGACCGCGACCGCGTTCGCGCGATCGATCGGCTCGCCGTCCTCGTCGGTCGATTCCTCGACGAGCGGGCACACGACGAACACGCGCTCGCCGGCCGCGACCCGCGCGGCGACGTGCTTGTACGCGGACGCCCTGCCCTTCGCGCCCCACAAGACGCGCGTCTCCGGCGGCGTGCGGCCCGGCGGCAGCTCGTCGAGGATCGTGACGTCGAGATCGCCGTACGCGGTCAGCGCGAGCGTGCGCGGGATCGGCGTCGCGGTCATGACGAGCAGGTGCGGCGCGCCGTCGTCGCTCTTGCCGCGCAGGCGTACGCGCTGCGCGACGCCGAACCGATGCTGCTCGTCGACGATCGCGAGCCCCAAGCGCGCGAAGCCGACGCCCTCGCTGAGGAGCGCATGCGTGCCGACGACGAGATCGATCTGGCCGGCGGCGCACAAGGCGATCCGCGACGCGCGCACGCCTTTCGGGATGCTCGCGGTGAGGATCGTCGTGCGCAGGCCGAGCGTCTCGGCCCAGCGCGCGAGCGTCGCGTGGTGCTGCTCGGCGAGGATCTCGGTCGGCACCATCAGCGCGGCCTGGCGTCCCGCGCGCGCGACCTGCAGCGCGGCGGCGAACGCGACCGCGGTCTTGCCCGCGCCGACGTCGCCCTGCAGCAGCCGATTCATCGGCGTCGCGCCCGCGAGATCGCTCCGCAGCTCGGCGATCGCCTTCGTCTGCGCGCCGGTCGGCGCGAACGGCAGCGCGCGCGCGAGCTCCTGATCCAAGGATGCGGCGGGCGCGCACGGCACCGCGACGTCGGCGCGGCGCTCGCGCCGCCGGCGCGCGACGACCACGCCGAGCACGAACAGCTCTCCCCACGCGAGCCGCCGTTGCCATCGGCTC
>JADMIO011564981.1_pt1 | contig 66777 bp, 58 predicted proteins | sample 8958161 | NCBI WGS metagenome assembly JADMIO01 (sample SAMN16585339, study PRJNA669376) | soil metagenome | isolation source: Crop rotation soil | place: USA: Cullars Rotation, Alabama | collected 2011 | reverse complement strand
GCCGCGACTTCAAGTCACGTGAATTCCAAGCTTCGGATCCCACTGTGCTGGAAAGGAACTCGTCCGATCTCGTCCGCCAGGATTTTCGAAGTCTCGATTTCATCGGCCGAGCGAAACGAAACGCCGGCCCGCTCATCTTCGGGATGCTGGCCACTGATCAGAGAATCGCCGCCGGCGGCAACAACCTTGTCATCGGGCCGGACGTGCAATGGCGGCGCAGCGATCGCGATCTCGTTTCCGCGCAGCTCGTCTTCAGCAGAAGCAGGACACCGCAGCGAACCGATCTCGCATCGGACTGGGACGGACGGAGCCTGGCTTCGACCGCTGCCGATCTTCGCTGGGAGCATTCGACGCCGTCGTGGGACTGGTTCACGCAGTACAACGACATCGGCCGCGACTTCCGCGCCGACCTCGGTTTTCTTCCGCAGATCGACTATCGCGAGACGTACAACAACGTCGGCTACACGATCCGCCCCGACGCCTCGCTCATGAACAACATCCGCTTCTACGTGACGAGCGACTATCAGGCGCGGCACGACGACCAGCTCCTCTACCGCATGCACTCGATCGGCGCCGACATGCATGGGCGGTGGAATTCATATGTCCGCGTTCGCTTCGGAATGAGTCGCATCCTCGCCGGGCAGTCGGAGATCAATCGCAACCAGCTGATGTTCATCGCGCAGGCGACTCCGTCGAAGCGGGTGACCCTGGCCGGCGTCGACGGATCGATCGGCCAGCAGATCGACTTCGTCAACGCGCGCCGCGGCAGCGGACTGACCGTGCGCTACTACGCGACACTCCATCCGTCCGATCGAATCGAAGTGGCCATCGACAACAACCTGCAATTCATCGATCGGCCGCAGCGCGGGCGCGTCTTCACCGATCAGAGCGAGCGCCTTCGCATCGCCGCCCAGTTCAGCGTCGCGTCTGCCGTGCGCCTCGTCGTCCAGAACGTCCATACGAACCGCAACACATCGCTCTACGAAGCGGGAGCTGCGCCGCGCAGCGGATCGGTCGCGGCGTCGCTCCTCTACGTCTACACGATCAACTATGCGACCGGCATCTACCTCGGCGCTGGCGACAGCCGGATCATCGACGAAGCGACGACCACATTCTCACGGCCGGCGCGATCGCTCTTCTTCAAGCTCTCGTACGCTCTTCAGCGTTAACGCGCCACGGCCTCCGCGGCAACGCTGACGATCGCTTCGATGGCGCGGTCGAGATGCTCGCGCGTGTGCGCCGCGCTGATCTGGCAGCGCAGGCGCGCCTGACCTTGCGGCACGACAGGAAATCCGAAACCGGAAACGTACACACCGCGGCGAAGAAGCTCCGCCGACATCGAGATCGCTTTCGCCGTGTCTCCGATGATGATCGGCACGATCGGGTGGATCCCTTCCCGGACCGTAACTCCTTTCGATGTCAGCTGCTTTCGGAAGTACATCGTGTTCTCGCGCAGCCGCGTGACAAAACTCGAGTCCTTCTCGAGCAGATCGAAAGCGGCGAGCGATCCCATCACCACCGCGGGCGGAAGCGTGTTCGAGAAAAGATACGGCCGCGACTTCTGGCGAAGATATTCGACGAGCACCTTCGGCCCGGTCGTGAATCCGCCGTGCGAGCCGCCGAGCGCTTTCCCGAGTGTCGACGTGTACGCGTCGATCTTTCCGAAGACTCCCAGCTCTTCGGGCGTACCGCGGCCGGTTTTGCCGAGGACGCCGGTGCCGTGCGAGTCGTCGACGACGAGGAATGCGCCGAACTCTTTTGCGAGCGGAATCATCTCCGGCAACGGCGCGAGCGATCCTTCCATCGAGAACACGCCGTCGGTCATCATGACTTTGTTGCGCGTGTCGCTCGTCGCTTCGAGCGCGCGGCGAAGATCCTTCATGTCGCGGTTCTTGAACCGCTCCTTCTTCGCTTTCGAGAGACGAATGCCGTCGATGATCGACGCGTGATTGAGCTCGTCGGAGATGATCGCATCGCCTTCGCCCGCAATCGTCTGAAAGAGACCCTCGTTCGCGTTCCAGCACGAGCCGTAGAGAATCGTGTCTTCGGTCCCGAAGAACTTCGCGATGCGCTGCTCGAGCTCACGATGAATCGTCTGCGTTCCGCAGATGAAACGAACGGATGCCAGACCGTAGCCGTAATCGCGCTCCGCTTTCTCGGCCGCTTCGACGATCGCCGGATGGTCGGCGAGTCCGAGGTAATTGTTCGAAGTCAGCATGATGACTTCGCCGTGACCTTCGATGTCGACCACCGGACCCTGAGGCGACTTGATCGAGAGCTCGCGCTTGAGCGTTCCGCTGGCGCGCATTTGGTCTAGTTCAGACGCTAATGTCGATAGAAGTGACATGGGGATTCAGAAGCTCCTGGTTGGAAACGATGAACGATGAAGGATGAACGATGATGACCGTTCATCGTTCATCGTTCAGCGTTCATCGTTTCTATTCGTTGTCGTATTTCAGGTCGCGCCGGAAGCAGCGCTGATTCTCGATGTCGAAGACGACGCAGGAATCGATCGGCCGCGAATAGACGTGCATGCTCACCGCGGGCTGCTCCCATTCGGCGAGGTTGCGGATGCGGTGAATGGTCTGCGTCTTGTCGACTGTATTCAGCGGACCGCCGGGGACGGCGAGTTCGTTGTTCAGATGCTGCATCTCGATCTGCGTGGCGCCGGCGAGGCAGTCCATGCCGACGACCTGCTCGTTCTCGGGACGGTTGCACAACAGCTTCTTGTAGTTCTCGACGATAAGGCGGCCTTCGATCATGGTCATCCAGCCGAGCTGCCCGTTGTGCGTGTGCAGCGGCGTGACCGTTCCCGCCGGCCAGCAGATCAGCATGACCTCGATCATGTCGTTGCGGAAGATCTTGTTGCGCGTGTGCCGGTCGGGCACCCACAGCTTGTACTTCTCGAGGTCCTCGGCCCTGATCTCGTAGGCGACGAGGTAGTCGTAGATCTTCTGTTTGGTGATGATGCCTTCGGAGAGGCGCTTGATCCCGTCGACGAACTGCTCGGAGGAGATCGGCGTCGGGGAGTAGATGGGCTGGGGAACCGCTGTAATGTTCTGCGTATCCATCTCCATCCTCCGTCCCCCTCAATATAGCTTCGCCGGAGCAAATTTCACACCGCGCTGAGATAGACTGCGGCCTCTCGAACAACTGAAGGAGGAAGGTATGAACAAAGCCCAGGCGTGCTTCTGTCTGCTTTTGCTCGTGGCGGTAACCCTGTTCGGCCAGACGCCGGCTGCTCCGGCGACACCTGCCCCGGCGTTCTTCCTCATCCACGAAGAGGTCGCTCGTCCGTCGATGGTGGCGCAGTACGAGTCGGTCACCCGCGACCTGCTCAACGCGTTCACGGAGAAGAAGGCGGATCCGAAGGTCTTCGGGATGCGTCTCTACACCTCGCCCGATTTTCACTACTACTACGTCGTACCGATCGCGAACTGGGCGGCCATGGATACGTTCCCTGCCAGCTGGACCAGCATCGGCCAGGCTGTCGGTAAAGATCGATGGAAAGATCTGATGACGCGCGGCAATTCGGCGATGTCGTCGTACAACGAGTTCGTGATCATGCGCCGCGATGACCTGTCGTACGTGCCGGCCAATCCGCGTCTGGCGGTGCAGGACCGCATGTACGCGCACTGGTCCTTCTACTACATCGATGCTGCGCACACGGACGATGTGGAACAGGTCGCGAAGGATTTCGTGGCGCTGTACAAATCGAAAAACATCGACACCGGATTCACGATTTATCAGGTCATGAGCGGAAACGACCTTCCGCTCTACATCGTGTCGCAGGCGGGTCGCAATGTCGCCGACTACTGGGCGAACGACGAGAGGATCACGGCGATGATCGGAAACGAAGCACGCCCACTGCAGGCGCGCGCGTTGTCATACACTCGCAAGCTGGAGACGCGCGAAGGAAGGCTGCGCCCCGACATGTCGTACCCGCTTCCCGCGACGAAGTAGCGCAGCGTGTGTGCTAGTCTCCGCGACCGCATGGCCGCGAGCACGCGTAACGCCGCAGTGATCGGCGCCCAATGGGGTGACGAAGGCAAGGGGAAGATCGTCGATCTTCTCTGCGAACGGTTCGACGTGGTCGCCCGTTACCAGGGCGGCCACAACGCCGGCCACACGGTGAAGTTCGCGGACCAGCACTTCGCGCTGCGACTCATCCCCTCCGGCATCCTCCACTCCGACAAGCTCTGCATCCTCGGCAACGGCATGGTGATCGATCCCGAAGCGCTGCTCGAGGAGATCGAAAAGCTGCGCGCGATGGGCGTGCGCATCGAAGAGAACCTCAAGATCAGCGACTCCGCGCACGTGATCCTTCCCTACCATCGCGCGATCGATCTCGCGCGCGAAGAAGCTGCAGGCGAAGGAAAGATCGGCACCACGGGGCGCGGCATCGGCCCCGCGTACGAGACGAAGGTGAGCCGATACGGAATCCGCGTAGCCGATCTGCTCGACCAGGATGTTCTGCGCGACAAGATCGAGTTCGCGTGCGCGGAAAAGAACGCGGTGCTGAAGTTTTACGGGAAACCGGCATTTCAGCCGAAGGATCTCGTCGACGCGTACTTCCGTCACGGACAAGTCCTCGCGTCGCGAATCACGAGCGGCACGGTCCTTCTCAACGATCAGATCCGCGCTGGGAAGTCGGTGATGTTCGAAGGCGCGCAGGGGATGATGCTCGACGTCGATCACGGCACGTATCCGTTCGTCACCTCGTCCAACACCGTCGTCGGCGGCGTCTGCACCGGCCTCGGCATCGCACCGAAACACATCCACCGGGTAATCGGCGTCGTGAAGGCGTACACGACGCGCGTCGGAGGCGGCTCGTTCCCGACGGAGCTCAACGACAAAGACGGCGAGCATCTCCGCGCGCGCGGTAACGAGTTCGGGACCGTGACCGGACGGCCGCGACGGACAGGCTGGCTCGACCTTCCTGTTCTGCGCACGTCGGCGATGCTCAACGGCATCGACGCGATCGCGCTGACCAAGCTCGACGTGCTCGACGACTTCGCCGAGATCCCGGTCTGCACGACGTACAAAGTGCGCGGCGCGACATGGAAGACCTTCCCCGCCTTCGCCGTCGATCACCACGAGTATCAGCCGGAATACAAGACGATGCGCGGCTGGCGCACATCAACAGCCGGCGTTACTTCCTACGACGATCTTCCGCAGGCCGCGAAGGACTACGTCCGCTTCATCGCCGACGAGACAGGCGCGCCGATCACGATCATCTCCACCGGACCGAGACGAGAGGAAACGATTTTGAGGGATGAGGGAGTTTGAGGGATGAGGGATGAGGGATGAGGGATGTCACCGGATTCGTTGAAGTAACCGATAGACGACCGCCGTCCCAAACCCCCACGCCGCATTCACGATCGGTCCGATCATCATCCTTTTCGGGTTCCACCCTGACGCGATCGGCTGATGCTTCAGCGGTGCGACGACGAACCATGCGACGAGCGTCGGAAGGATCGCGCCGAGGATGATGGCCAGGACGTAGTAGGCAGAGCCGCGGCGGTGGTCGATGATCGGGATGAGGATCGCGCCCCACACGCCGCCCCAGAACGCGAGCGAGATGACGGCCGGCACTCCGAACGGCGGCACCGGCTTCATCGGCCACGCAGGGTTAGGCGCCACTCCGCTCATGTGCAGGATTTGAAGCATCACCTGGTGAAAAATGAGCGTGGCGACAAATCCGGCCACGAATCCAAAGAGCGCTCGCTTCATGTCACGACCGTCCTGAAGTATTCGATTGTGCGCTTCAATCCATCTTTGAGGGGAACGCGCGGTTCCCAGCCGAAGAGCGCTTTCGCCTTCGAGATATCGGGCCGGCGGATCTTCGGATCGTCTTCCGGCAGCTCGCGAAACTCGATCGGCGCCTTCGTTCCAGTCAATCGCTTGATCTCTTCCGCGAATTGCAACACGGTCATCTCGCTCGGGTTGCCGATGTTCACCGGCATGGTCTCGTTCGACATCAACAGCCGATAGATGCCTTCGACGAGATCAGAGACGTAGCAGAACGAGCGCGTCTGCGATCCATCGCCGAACACGGTTAGGGGCTCGCCGCGCAGCGCCTGAGAGATGAACGCAGGCACCACGCGCCCATCATTGACGCGCATGCGCTCGCCGTACGTGTTGAAGATGCGCACGATCCGCGTATCGACGCCATGGAACCGGTGATATGCCATCGTCATCGCTTCCGCGAATCGCTTCGCTTCGTCATAGACGCCGCGCGGGCCGACAGGGTTGACGTTGCCCCAGTAGTCCTCTTTCTGCGGATGCACCAGCGGATCCCCATACACCTCGGACGTCGACGCGATGAGGTAACGGGCCTTTTTGTCTTTCGCAACACCGAGGGTCTTGTGCGTACCGAGCGAGCCGACCTTCAGCGTCTGAATCGGTTTCTCGAGGTAATCGATGGGGCTGGCGGGCGACGCGAAATGCAGAACGTAGTCGAGCGGGCCTTCGACGTGGATGTAATTCGTCACGTCGTGCTTGATGAACGAGAAACCGTCGCGGCCGAAGAGATGCTTGATGTTCGCCGGCGAGCCGGTGATGAAGTTATCGACGCAGATGACTTCGTGACCGCGGTCGAGGAACAGGTCGCAGAGGTGCGAGCCGAGGAAGCCTGCACCGCCGGTGATCAATGCCTTCCCCACTAGGCGCTGCTCCGCTTTCGGACTTCGGTCTTCTTCGCCTGCACTTCGTCGACGCGGCCGATCGACGTGTAGTGAAAGCCGAGGGCGCGGACGCGCTTTGGTTCGTAGACGTTGCGGAGATCGACGAGCACCGGCTGTTGCATCTCGCGTTTGATGCGGTCGAGATTGAGAGCGCGGAACTCGTTCCACTCCGTGGCGATCACGAGGACGTCGGCGCCTTTCGCGGTCTCGTAAGCGTCATCGCAATACTTGACGTTGTCGAAGATCGCGCGGCTGTTCGCCATCGCCTGCGGGTCGTAGGCGCGCACGGTTGCGCCGCCTTTCTGCAGACCCTTGATGATCGGAATCGTCGGCGAGTCGCGCATGTCATCGGTCTCCGGCTTGAACGCCAGGCCGAGGATCGCGACGCTCTTGCCTTTGACGGAGCCGCCGGCGGCCTCGACGATCTTGGCCACCATCCGCTGCTTGATGTCGTCGTTGACGCGCAGCACGGCTTCCATGATCTGAAACTCGTAGCCGTACTTCTTCGAGATGTCCGCCATCGCGGAGGTGTCTTTCGGAAAACAGGAGCCGCCGAAACCGGGACCGGCCTGAAGGAACTTCGGCCCGATGCGCGTGTCGAGGCCCATGCCCCGCGCAACGTCCTGAACGTCGGCGCCGACTTTCTCGCAGACCTGCGCGATCTCGTTGATGAACGTGATCTTCGTCGCCAGAAAACCGTTCGACGCGTACTTGATGAGCTCCGACGACTCGACGTTCGTGACGACGAACGGGATCTCGAGCGAATGCAGCGGCGCGTAGATCTCCTTCATGAGATCGGCCGCTTCGGGATCGGACGCGCCGATGACGACGCGATCCGGTCTCATGAAGTCTTCGATCGCCGAGCCTTCGCGCAGAAACTCCGGATTCGAAACGATGGATGCGCTGTGACCGTCGCCATGCTCGGCGAGAATGCGCTCGATCATGCGGCCGGTGCCGATCGGAACGGTCGACTTGGTGATGATCAGCTTCGGACCATTCATGTGCTCCGCAATCGATTTTGCGACGTCTTCGACATAGCGAAGATCAGCCGAGCCATCAGGCCGCGGCGGCGTGCCGACGGCGATGAAGATCGCGCGCGCATCGCGGATCGCGGCGGCGAGATCGGTCGTGAAGCTGAGACGTCCTTCCTTGACGTTCTTGCTGACGAGATTGTCCAGGCCGGGCTCGTAGATCGGGATCTGCCCTTTGCGCAAGGCCTCGATCTTCTTGACGTCGATGTCAACGCAGGTGACTTCGTTGCCGAAGTCCGCGAGTCCCGCGCCGGTGACCAGGCCGACGTAGCCCGTTCCGACTACTGCGATTTGCACTCTGTTGCTCCTATGGACTTAGTCGCGGCGCATGCTAGCAGAATGGGTGCGGGTCGTAGGTCGTCGCTCGTGGAGCCTCGTAGATTCTTCGAGGCCCCCCGACCGACGACCCACGACCGACGAGCCCTAATGCTGCGTAGAAGTCGCCGCGACAGTAGTGGTTTCCACCGCCGGCGGTGGAACCGCTTCCGAGGATGTGGTGGTCGGAGGCACGACCGGTGGCGGCGTCGGCTGAGCCGGAGCGACGGTCGTATTCACCGACGGCGCGACCGGAGTCGTCTGCTTCTGATCGTCGTATCGCTTCTGGATCCCCGTCTGCTGGCGGTTCCGGATCAGCCAGCGCAGGAGCTTCGACTCGTTGATGCCGATGAGGATGTCGTTGATCGACTCGTACACCGACGGATCGGCGATCAGCTTGCCGGCCGTTCCTTCGCCGTTGTTGATCTTGGCGACGGCCGAGTTGAGCTGCTGCAGGAGCAGCTGGAACTCGTTCATCGCCTGATCGCCGTACGCCTTGTCGTTCATGAGCCGCGGAACGAGACCCTGCCCGTTCTGCAACGACTGGCTGAACGTCGCCAGATTCGTCGACGTCACGCGCAGGTTGTCGACGAGGTCGTACACCTTCTTCTTTCCTTCCGGATCATGCAGAAGAGCCGGGACCATCCCGTCGCCTTTGTCGAATGCCGCCTGCACGTTCGTCGCGACCGCGCGGATCGACTGCGCCGCCGCCTGCAGCGACCCCATCAACTCCTCGGCATATTTATCGTCGTAGATGAACTTCCCGACCACGCCGCGGCCGCTCTCGATGTGGGCGAGCGCAGCGTTGGTCTTGTTGAGCGTGACGAGGAGCGTGTCCGTCAGCCGTTGCTTCGTCTCCGGTGAGCTCGTCAACTCGCCGAGAAGACCTTCACCGCGGTCGACGCGGGAGAGGATGTTCTTCATCGAATACGAGATCTGCACGAGGTTGTCGACGAGATCCTCGCCGGAGGAGATGAGCTGATCGACGTTCGTCTGCTTCTGCGCTGGAATCGTCGATCCCGCTTCCATGACTTCGAACCGCGGGCTGCCGACTGTGATCTCGATGAAGGTGTCGCCGGTGAGGAGTCCGAGCTTCTTCAGACGCGCGCGCGAGTCGCCGCGGATGCGGTCCGCGTACTTGCGATCGACCATCAGCTGGATCCGCACGTTCCTCAGCTTCGGATCGTGCGGCAGGAAGATGTCGTGGATCACGCCGATCGTGACGCCCGACATGCGCACCGGATTGCCTTCAGCGAGGCCGGTGACGTTCTCGAGCTGCACGTTGTACTCGTTTTTGCGCGCGAAGATCTTCTGCTCCGAGCCGATGAAAAACAGAAACGTCATCAGCACGATGAGCGAGCCCGTCACCAGCAGCCCCACGCGGATCGTCTTTTCTTTCTTCGTTGCCATTAGAGGTCCTGACTACTTCGTCGGTTGTGCCGCCAGCACCGCCGACGACTTGAGAAAGTCGCGCAGCAGCGGATGGTCGGCGTCACGGGCGGCCTCAATCGGACCAACCCATTCGAATATGCCCTTGTTGAGAAATGCGATGCGATCGCCGACGGAGAACGCCGACTGGATGTCGTGGGTCACGACGACCGAAGTGACGTTCAGCTTCGACTGCAGGTCGATGATCATCTCGTTGATCTTCTGCGACGTGATCGGGTCGAGTCCGGTCGTCGGCTCGTCGTAGAGAATCATCTTCGGATCGAGCACGATCGATCGCGCCAGGCCGACGCGTTTGCGCATGCCGCCGGACAGATCGACGGGCATCAGCTCTTCGGTGTTCGGCAGATTCACGAGCTCGAGGCGGTCCCGCACAGCGCGCGCGATCTCGTCTTCAGCCATGTCGGTGTGCTCGCGCAGCGGGAAGGCGACGTTCTCGAACACCGTCATCGAGTCGAACAGCGCGCCGCTTTGAAACAGCATCCCGAACTTCTTCCTCACGCGGTAAAGCTCTTCTTCCGGAAGATCCGTGATGTCCTCTTCTTCGACGATGATGCGACCGTCGTCCGGCGCTTCCAGTCCGAGCATGTGACGCAGCGTGACCGACTTTCCCGTACCCGATCCGCCGAGGATGACGAGCACTTCGCCGCGGTAGACCTTGAGGTTGACGCCGCGCAGAACTTCCTTCGAGCCGTACGCCTTGAAGACGTCGCGGAACTCGACGAAGACATCGCGCGGATGTTTCCGGCGGTCAGCGCTCCCGCGATACTCGGCTCTGCGGTCCAGAGTGGTCGTCGTGTCGGTCATCAGAAGGACAAAAGAAAAAGCTTAGTCAGAAAGAAATCGAGGATCAAAACCGTGATGGCCGCAGAAACCACGGTGACCGTGGTCGCACGGCCCACGCCGTCCGCACCACCGGTGGTCCGCAGGCCGTTGTAGCAGGCGATCAGCGACGTGCTGAACCCGAAGAAGAAGGTCTTGCCAATTCCCGATGCGAGGTCGTTGTATTTCACGGTGTCGATCACGCTGCGCATGTAGAAGTTCGCGCTCAGATGAAGCGTCGTCACCGCAATGATGAGGCCGCCAATGATGCCGAGCGCAAACGACACGATCGTCAGCAGCGGGAACATCAAAGTGGTAGCGGTCACGCGAGGCACGACGAGTTTCCGCACAGGATTCGTGGCCAGAGCGCGCAGGGCGTCGATCTGCTCGGTGACCTTCATCGTTCCGATCTCGGCAGTCATGCCGGCGCCCACCCGGCCGCCGACCATCAGCGACATCAGGACCGGCGCGAGCTCGCGGACGAGAGACAGCGACACCACTTTCCCGATGAACAGCTTCCCGCCGAACTCAGCCAGCGAATACGCAGTCTGCAGCGCGAGCACCATGCCGATGAACATCGACGTGATGACCACGATCGAGATCGACTTCACCCCGACCTGATCGAACTGCGCGATGAGCAACGGCCTCTCGATCCCACCCTTGCGGAAGGCCTGCTGGATCGTCTGCACCGCGAGATCAGTGATCTCGCCGATATAGACCATCTGTTGCTCGAGTTTCGTGCGTGTGCTTGTAAACATTCAGGTTGCCGGGTTGCTGGGTTGCTGGGTTCCTAAGTTCCTGGGTTCCCCCGAGGAACCTAGGAACCAAGGAACTCAGGAACTCAGGAACCTAGGAACCCCACTACTGGTTTCCAAAAATCCGCTTGAGGAGTCTTTGGATCGCGCTGTCGCGGTCCTTCTTCCGGCGATCGCGATCCTGGTCCGCAGGGGTCTGGCCCTGATCCGTACCGTTCTCCGTTCCTTCCTCTGAAACGGTCGGCGGGAAAGGACTGTCATGCCAGATGGTGTTGGGCTCGCCACTGCCGGCGTGCAGCGGGCAGACCGAGGTCGGCTCCGTGCCGGCGACGAAGATCTCGCGATGTGACGAGGGACAGAACGGCGTTGCCAGCATGCCGGACAGCGGATCGACTTCGCGCACGATCACGTCGTCAGGCCGCTTCCAGTCGACGTCGGGGACGAGACCGGCGACGCGATTCATGTGCGCGGTCCAGATCGGGACGCAGGCATCGCCTCCCGATAATCTGACGCTGTGCCCATCGTCGAAGCCGATCCAGACAAGTGAGAGCAGGCGTGGGGAGTAACCGATGAACCACGCGTCGCGATAGTTGCTGGTCGTCCCCGTCTTTCCCGCGTATTCGCGGGTGAATCCGAGCGACCGCGCTTTCCCAGCCGTTCCGTACGTGAAGACGTCTTTCAGCATGTCGTTCATCACGTAGCAGACGTTCGCGGGAGCGACGCGTTTCATCTTCACCTCGCGGCTTTCGAGCAACTTTCCATCCCGAGTTGCGACGGCGAGGATCGAAACAGGTTCTGCTTTCACGCCGAGGTTGGCGAAGACCGAGTAGGCGTAGGCGATCTCGAGCGGGGTCACTTCGAAAGATCCGAGCGAGATCGAGGGATACGGCTCGAGACGGCTCTCCACGCCGATGCTCGCAGCGGTCTTGATGACGTTCGGAACGCCGGCGTTGATCGCGGCACGAACCGCAGGGATGTTGTACGAGTGCGCGAGTGCATCGCGGACGGTCACCAGCCCGTGAAAGCGGAGGTCATAGTTCTGCGGACGCCATACCGCGTTGCCGGCCTGCACGCTGATCGGCGAGTCTTCGAGAACCGTGGCGGGAGTGAATGCGCTCGCGCCGCGCTGCGGATCCATCGCCGTAACGTAGACGAACGGCTTGAACAGCGATCCCGGCTGACGCTTGGCCTGGATCGCGCGATTGAACTGCGTCTTCGAGTAATTGCGACCGCCGACGAGCGCCTTCACATAGCCGGTGCCAGGCTGGATCGTAAGCATGACGCCTTCGAGCGGAGTCTGCGACGTCTTGATCGCCTTGTACTGCTTCGTCAGATTGGCGATCCCGGTGTCGAGCGCCTGCTCGGCCGAGCGCTGCATGATCGTGTCGAGCGTCGTGAAGATGCGCAGACCCTCGGTCTTGAGCTGCGTCTCCGGATAAGTCTCGCGCAGCTGCCGCATCACGAGATCGACGAAGAAAGGGGCGCTGCGCGACGTGCGCGGGAATCGCGTCACCGACAACGGCGATGCCACGGCCTCTTCGTACGTCTTCTGATCGATCATGCCTTGATCGAGCATCAGTTTCAGGACGGTGTCGCGTCGCGGCTTGGCCCGCTCCGGATACTTGAGTGGCGACAACACATTCGGCGACCTGATGATCCCCGCCAGCGTCGCCGCCTCGGACAACGTCAGATAGGTGACGTGCTTGCCGAAGTAGACCTGCGAAGCCTGCTCGACGCCGATGATCTGCACCGCGCCGTTCTGGCCGAGATAGATCTCGTTGAGATAGGACTCGAGGATCTCGTCTTTGGTGTAGCGCGCTTCGAGGAGCAGTGCCATCAGCGCCTCGATCGCTTTGCGACGCCACGTGCGTTCAGGGTTGAGGTAAAGGTTCTTGACGAGTTGCTGCGTGAGCGTCGAACCGCCGCGATGCAGCGCGCCCTGGTGAATGTCGGACCAGAGCGCGCCGAGAATTCCGCGAATCGAAATCCCTTCGTGGTGGTAGAACCCTTTGTCCTCGGTCGAGATGATCGCGTTGTAGACGTCTTTGGGAACGGCGCTGAGCGAGACCGGCAAACGGTCTTCCATCTCGTTGTCGTAGATCGAGGTGATGAGCTCGGGCTCGAGGCGGATGCCGCGCAGCGTGACGTTGTCGGTGAGACGACGCACCGACCTGACTTCGTTGCCGTCGAAGTCGACGATGACCGGCGTCGCGCCGAACTCCATGTCCGGATAGTCGAAATTCTGCAGGTAGATCTCGAGACTCTTGCCGGCGTAGCGATACTCGCCGGGAGTGGAGACCTTCTGCGCGACTTCGTGATAGCCGACGTGGTTCAGCTTCGGCTCGAGGAGCGAGCGCGGATAACTGAGCCCCGGGACGAGCGGCGTGGCATCGGAGTAGACGCGACTCGGAAGATCCCAGCGCCGGCTGGAATCGAATTTCTTGGTGATGACGGCGTAGGTGTAGCCGACGAAGCCGATGAAGGCGACGAAGACGACCATCACGGTGAACGCGATGCCGGCGGAGTGACGCCAGAAGAAGTCTTTGATGCGGGAACGCGCGGCTTTCGGTTTCGCCATGAGAGCGTGCTAGCCCTCAGGGTAACAGCGTCTAGGGCAGCAAGAATCCGTAGCGCGTGAAAACCTCTCTCGCTCGAGTAGTTTGCAGGTAGTCGAGGAATTTCTGCGCTGCAGCCTTCTGCGTGGACTCGGCAACGACTGCAGCCGGATAAACGATCTTCGGGCCCTCTTCACGTGGGATTTCCAGGGCGATTTTCACCGCGCGCGAGATGAGCGCGTCGGTCTTGTAGACGATGCCCGTTTCGACGTTCCCCGACTCCACGGCGGCGAGCGCGGAGCGCACGTTGTCTGTCGGGATCAATTTGTAGGTGATGCGATCCCAGATTTTCAGCTTGCGCAGATACTCCTTCGCGTAGATGCCGGCGGGAACGCTCTGCGGCTCAGCGACCGCGACGTTGCGGATCGATGGATCAGCGAGATCTTTCGCCGATGACAGTTTCAACCCGCTGTCGCTCGGCACGACGATCACGAGCGTGTTGGAGAGGAGATCGCGGCGGGTCTTCTTCAGAATCAGTCCACGCTGCTGCAGCTGATCCATCTTCAACTCGTCGGCGGAGATGAAGACGTCCGCAGGCGCCGCCTCCTGGATCTGCCGCGCGAGAAGACTCGACGCGCCGAAGTTGAAGAGCACCGCGTCACCCGTCTCTTTCTGATATGTCGCGCCGATATCGCGGAGAACATCCGTGAGGCTGGCCGCCGCGGAGACATGGATGGTCGCGGCAGCTGCATTCACTGCAAACAGAGAAGAGAGAAGGAAAAGGATTCGTTTCATCAGAATGCCGTCTGGAGACGCGCCAGCACCTTGGTGCCGTGGTTGCGCATCACGTCGAATTGCAGTTTCACGTCATGCTGCTTGAAGTAGTAGTTCACGCCGAAGATGGACGACGCAGTGCCGTCCAACGTTTCGCGGCGTCCGACGAACTGCAGTTTGTCCATGATCGCGTACCACGCGATCTGTCCGTAGCCACCCTGCGACTCGAGGCGCCGGCCGGTGAGCGGCTCGAAGGTCGTCCGCAATACCTCGCCCCAGATCTCCAACGGTCCGAGCTCGATCTGTGAGTCGAGTCCGGTGCCGCGTCTGTCACCGGTGAACGCGTTGACGTTGTTGTCGCGCGTGCGGAAGTGATTCGCACCGATCGACCACCGCCCCGGCAGGTCTAAGAAGCGCCCGCTCAGGGGAACGACGGACACGCGCCCCGCAGTCATGAATCGATCGTTGTCGTTGAAGTTGAGGTTCGTGCCATTGCCGTTGAAGACGCCGATCGCGTAGTTGATGCGCTCGTACAGCCATTCGCCGCCCAGCTGGACTCCGACCTGCCGCCCCGCCGTCAGCCGATCGCTCACCAGCGAGCGCTCCGCCGTATACAGCCTCGGGTCCGCATACAGCTGCTCGAAGCCGTACGGCGTCTTGAATTGCCCGACGCGGACATTCGCGGAGTCGAAGCGGTTCCAGTTAACATAAGCGTCCGTCAATTGCGCTCGAAAGCCGGAGGAGTCCGCGAGCGAGCCGGCGAGCTCGAGCTCCGCGCGGAAGTTGAATTCCTCGATGAAGCGACCGGCCATGTTGAAGCGCGCGCGCCGCAGGAAGACGCGGCCGTTCGATGTGCTGAAGCGGGTGTCGACGCGATCGCCCGTCTCGCCCTGCACCTGCACCAGGCCACCGATCAGAAGATTCTCCGCGCGCCCACCCATCTTCACGTCCGATTGCCGGGCCACGACCTCGAGACCGAGATCGCGGCGCAGCTGCTCGTTCTCGCGTTTGAGATCGGCTACTTCCTGTTCGAGCTTCTGGAGGCGGACCTCGACGGATTCCTGAGCGAAGAGTGGAGTGGCCGCGAGAAGAAGAATCGCGAGGAAACGCACCGTCGATATATACCCGAAAATATATCGTCAGGCAAAAGAAACGGCGGGCTGAAGCCCGCCGCTCCACTTCTTACATCGACGACATGGAGTTCAAGAACTCCGCATTCGTCTTCGTCTTATCGAGCTTCTCGACGAGCAGCTCCATCGACTCGACGGTCGAGAGCGGGGAGAAGACCTTGCGCAGAACCCAGATGCGATTGAGCTCGTTGCGGTCGAGCAGGAGCTCTTCCTTACGCGTGCCCGACTTGTTGATGTCGATGGCGGGGAAGACGCGCTTCTCCATCAGCTTGCGGTCGAGGTGCACTTCCATGTTGCCGGTGCCCTTGAACTCTTCGAAGATGACGTCGTCCATGCGCGAGCCGGTGTCGACGAGCGCGGTGGCCACGATCGTCAGCGACCCACCTTCCTCGACGTTGCGCGCTGCGCCGAAGAAACGCTTCGGACGCTGGAGCGCGTTCGAGTCCACGCCGCCCGAGAGCACCTTGCCCGACGGCGGCACGACCGTGTTGTAAGCGCGTGCGAGGCGCGTGATCGAGTCGAGCAGAATGACCACGTCGCGCTTGTGCTCGACGAGACGCTTCGCTTTCTCGATGACCATCTCGGCGACCTGGACGTGACGCGACGCCGGCTCGTCGAACGTCGACGAGATGACTTCGCCCTTGACCGAGCGCTGCATGTCCGTGACTTCTTCCGGACGCTCGTCGATCAGCAGAACGATGAGCGTGATCTCGGGATGATTCGTCGTGATCGAGTTCGCCATCGACTGCAGGAGCATCGTCTTGCCGGTCTTCGGCGCAGCGACGATCAGCGCGCGCTGGCCCTTGCCGACCGGCGCGATGAGATCGAGAACGCGCGACGAGATGTTCGATGGGACTTCGAGCTTCACGCGATTCTCGGGATAAAGGGGCGTGAGGTTGTCGAAGAGGATCTTCTCGCGTGCGACATCGGGATGTTCGAAGTTGACGGCTTCGACTTTGATCAGCGCGAAGTAACGCTCGCCTTCTTTCGGCGGACGGACCTGACCGGAGACGGTGTCACCTGTGCGCAAGTCGAAGCGGCGGATCTGCGAAGGCGACACATAGATGTCGTCCGGACCCGGAAGGTAGTTGTATTCAGGAGCACGCAGGAAGCCGAATCCGTCCGGCAGACACTCCAGCACTCCTTCTGAAAAGATGAGACCCGATCTCTCGGTCTGCGCCTGGAGGATCGCGAAGATCAGATCCTGTTTGCGCATGCCCGAGGCGTTCTCGACGCCGTGATCCTTGGCGAGCTTCGCGATATCGGGAAGCTTCATCTCTTTGAGCGCGCGGATGTCGAGCGTCTCGGCAGCGCTGTTCTGCTGCTGCGGCGGCTGCACTTTTTTCTGCGGACCGGCACCGCCCTCTGCGCTGTCAGCGCCGTTGCCGTTGACCGGCACTTCCGCTTTCACTTCGACCGGTTCCGGCTCTTTCGCTGCCGGAGTCTCGACCGCAGGCGCTTCTTCTGCCGCCGCCTTTTCCGCTTTGGCCTTGCGTGGCTTTCGCGCCGGCTTCTCCGCCGGAGGAGCTTCTACTGCCGCTGCTTCGTTTTCGATTTCCTGTTCTGCCATTCGGTGTTCCTCACAAACGCGCGAACATCTCGCGCCGAATTTCTTCGATACCTTTCTTGGTGACCGTCGAGGCGGGGATCAGATTCGCAGGATCCATTCCGAGGTCCTGGGCGATCGCCTGACGGCTTTTGATCAGCTGCTGGTTGGAGAGCTTGTCGCTCTTGGTCAGCACGACCTTCTCGTCGATGCCGGCGCTGCGCGTCCAGTCGTGCATCTGAAGATCGTGCTCACCCGGCGAATGCCTGACGTCGAGCAGGAGATAGAGAAGACGGATGTCGTCCGCTTCGTCGAGATATCCACGCACGAGGTTGCCCCACTCCTGCTTCATGCTCTTCGACACTTTCGCGTAGCCATAGCCGGGCAGGTCGACGAGGTAGAAGCGATCGTTCACCAGATAGAACTGAACGGCCTGCGTCTTCCCCGGCGTCTGACTGACCCGGGCTACTGCTTTTCGATTGACGAGAGCGTTGATCAAACTCGATTTCCCGACGTTGGAACGTCCGACCATCGCGAACTGCGGTCGCCTGTCTCGTGGAAAGTCTTCCGGCTTATACGCCGCCCGATGGAAGCTGACTGATTTGATGTCCAATGAGATCAGGGCTTTGCTGTAACGCCCGCGCTCATGCGTGAGACGCGGTAGGCACTCGATGTGTTCTGTTACAAAAAGCCGGTGTGATTGCTACGGAGTACTGCTTGAGGCTGTGCTGGTAACGACCGAGATTGTGCAGATATTCTGCCGGATGGTCAAGTTGCCGTTTTCAATTGGCGTCGGCCACCTCGAAGTCCGTGCGATCAAAGCCAGTTAGGCGCGGATCGACCACTCGAATGAGCGCCTTTGCCGCGTAATGTCCGGGCGGCAGATCGAGCTCTTTGCGGATCGTGTACCGATTGGTTTCCAGAAACTCACGCCCCTTCGCGGCGTCGATCTCGATCCTCGATCGCGACCAGTCGGCTACCAGGTTCTGATCGTTGAACACGTAGAGAAAAACATCGAGTCGCAACGCTTTGCCGCCAGCCATCGCCAGGAGCTCACGGCCGTCGAGGCTTGCGACCAGCGTTCGATCTTTGACCGTCACGTCGACGCTGAGACCGTTCTGCGGAATGTCGTTCATGAGGACGTCGGCGAGGAAGATGCCGCGATCCGCATCGCTGTCATCCAGCGTGAACTCCGCTCGATGACGAACCTCGGTCATCGGCGGTTGATTCTTTACGCGCACACGAACCGTGTTGCGATTCTTCAACGGGCCCTTCGGCTGAAACGCGAGCACGTATGCGATGCGGTTGTGCTCCTGCAGCGTCTTCAATGAATTCACGGCGATGCCGCCGGTATCGAGCGTGAGCGTGTAGAGCAGATTCGGAATTCCGATCGACACGACCTTTGCGCCTGGCCATGGTGCGCGCGGCGGCGCAATGTCGACAGCGTCGAGGATGACGCCCGCATCTCGAAAGTGTCGATGCATCCGCATCACCGCTTGACTCGTGCTCATCGGATCGTCGAGACCTGATCGCTCCGACAACAGCACGACGTGCTTGATCCCGCTCAACGGCGCGAGCTCATCGGCGAGTGCGGCGAGAGCAGCGATGATGTCGCGCTCACTCTGTTCGAGCTCGCGCTTCTCGAGGACGTCCGCGGTCTGCGCACCGGTGCCTGCAACCGAAGCAGCGGGCGACGATGCGAAACCGCCAGGCTGCGTCGTTCCCCAGATGTCTGCTCCTGTTCCAAGGCCCGCCTCCTGGCCGATGGACGGACCGAGGAAGACGCTGCGCTCGGCGTCGATGGTGGCCAGGCGGAAGGGATCATTGGCCGCACTCGGCGCGAGCGTGTCGATCGCGCGCCGCAGCGCGATGCGATCGCTCGTGAACGGGACCAGAAAGTTGATGCCGCTCCGCCCGACCGTCGCGACCGCGAATGTCTGTCCCTGCGGCGCCTCCATCACGAACTTGCCGGCCGCCCGCTTCGCGCCGCGCAGACTGTCGTATGCAGACGCGCCGATGTCAAAGAGGAGCACGACGAGCGTTCGACGGCGAAGCTCAGGTTTCGCAGCCGTCACCGTTCGCTGGTCGTCGATCACATCGACTGAATCGATGCGCTGGCGCAGGCCGTTGACGTACAGCTCGAAGTCATCTTTCGTCAGACCGGCGCGAGGAACGCCGAAGCGCTCGACATACACCGGGATCTCGACGACGTTGACCGTGATCTGTTCGCGGTGCGACTGCGCGAGAAGCGAAGTCGAAACGAGGAGCAGAAGAGTCAGCGGGCGCATGAGCCGCGATCACTGCACGACAAAATCCGTGCGACGGAAGCCGGTGATGCCCGTTCCGACCACACGCACCACTGCTTTCGCCGCGTAATGGCCGGGCTGCAGCTTGAACGTCTTGTTCATCCGGTACGGATTGGACGAGAGGAAATCGTGTCCCTTTGCCAGATCGAGATTGACGCGCGAGTAGCTCCAGTCGACCGGAAGATTCTTCGCGTTGAACACGTAGACGAAGACATCGAGCGCGAGCGGCTTGCCGGTCGCATACGTGAGCAGCTCCGGACCAGGAACGGATGCGTCGACGGACGCACCGGCCTGTCCGGGGGCAACCGCAACATCGAGTGTCATGCCGCTCTGCGGGATGTCGTTGAGGAGCACATCGGCGAGCATCAGATCATCGCTGCGCTTTGCGGGCGCCTCCATCGTGTATCCCTTGCGATAGCGGATCGACGTCCCCCACGGCACGTTGTTCACCTTCACCTTCACGTCGTTCTCTTTCTTCTGCCTCCCCTGAGGGCGAAAACCGAGGACGTACGTGGTGCGGTGCATGTCGCGGATGGAGACGAGCGACGTGCTCACAGCACCACCCGTGTCGGTGGCGAGCACGCGCAGCATGGGATTCGGACCGATCTCGACCTGCTTCGCGCGCGTCGATGGAGCGGTCTTGTCCGTGGCGAAGTCGACTGCGCTCAGGATCACGCCGGCGTTGCGATAGTGGGTATGCATCTCCGACGCGGCGTCGTAGATATCGGACTGCTGCTCGCGATTCGACCCTGCTGACAACAGGAGGACATGCTTTACGCCCGCGAGTGGCGCGAGCTTGTCGGCGAGGGCGCCGAGGGTGGCGATGAATGCGCGGTCGTCTTCGCGTTTGACGATGTCTTCGTTCTGCTTGTTCGCTTCCGTGCTCTGCTGAGCCTGCGCCACGCCGGCGAGGTTCGGTTCATTCTTAGCGGGCGATTCTCCGGTCACGGAACCGCTCATGACCGCCCCGACGACCGGGCTATCGCCGAAAACATCGTTCGCCGACCCGATCGAGCCTTCGCCGACCGCGGCGCGCGCCCATTCGCGCCGTTCGGTGTCGAGCGTCGCCAGATTGAACGGATCGCCTGCGCGCGTCGGCGCGAGCGTCGACACCGCGCGCTGCAGGGCAACGCCGTCTGTTGTGAACGGAACGACGAAGCGGATGCCCGATCGCCCGATCGTCGCGACTGCGAACGTGTCGCCAGGCGCGCCGGCGCTGATGAATTTTCCTGCGGCGGTCTTCGCGAGCTGCAGCGCGAACGGATGCGAGTTCGAGAGATCGAAGAGAAGCATGAACAGCCGGCGCCGATGAACGGGGACCGTCGCGTCCGTCGTGCTGTCATCGAGGACGTCGAAGTACTCGATCGGCTGCTTCGCTCCGTTGACGAAGAGCTCGAAGTCATCCTTTGTCAAACCGCCGACCGAATTGCCGGCACGCTCGACGTAAACCGGGACCTCGATCACCTGAACGGTGATCTGCTCCTGATGGGTCTGCGCGAATGCAGCGGCGGCGAACAGCAGGAGAGAAACTGCCGGCATTTTGGGCATGCCGGCAAGTATAGAACTGACTCTCAGTGCGTGATGGGCGGCTCGGCGATCGTCTTCACCGGCTCAGGCAGCTTCTCCTTCGCCGCCAGCGGAACGATCGTACCGTCGAGGGCGACGGAGACGACTTCGTCCATCGACTCGACGAGGTGAAACTCCATCTTCTCGCGGACATCGGACGGGATCTCTTCGAGATCGCGCTCGTTGTCGGCCGGAAGGATTACGCGGCTGATGCCTGCGCGGGCCGCGGCGAGGATCTTGTCCTTCACGCCGCCCACTGGCAGAACCTTGCCGCGCAGCGTGATCTCGCCGGTCATGGCGATGTCGCGATGCACCGGGATCTTCGTGACCGACGACAGAAGCGCCGTGGCCATCGTGATGCCTGCCGACGGACCATCCTTCGGGATCGCGCCCTCGGGAACGTGGATGTGGATGTCGAGCGATGCATGGAAGTCGGGATCGAGTCCGAAGAGCTCTGCGCGCGAGCGGACGTACGACAGCGCGGCGCGCGCCGACTCCTGCATGACGTCGCCGAGTTTTCCGGTGAGCGTCAGGTTGCCCTTGCCGCGTGAAAGCGCGACTTCCGTCGACAGGATCTCGCCGCCGACTTCGGTCCACGCCAATCCCGTGGCGAGACCGACTTCACTCTTATCGTGGATCTGCTGCGAGCGGAACTTCGCCTTACCCAGCAGCTCGCGCACCTTCCCCTTGTCGATGACCGTCGTGAACTCAGGACCGCTGGAGAGGACCTGACGCGCGACTTTGCGCAACACCGATCCCACTTCGCGCTCGAGGCTGCGGACGCCTGCCTCGCGCGTGTACGAGTCGATGAGCTCTTCGATCGCCGTGTCTTCGAACGTGATCTTCGCTTCTTCGAGTCCCTGCTCCTGTCTCTGCTTCGGCACGAGGAACTGCCGGCCGATGGCGAGCTTCTCCAGGTGGGTGTAGCCGGAGAGCGAGATGATCTCCATGCGGTCTTTCAGCGGCGCCGGAATCGTGTGCGTCACGTTCGCGGTGGCGATGAACATGACCTTGGAGAGGTCGTACTCGACGTCGAGGTAGTGGTCGACGAACGCGTTGTTCTGCTCCGGATCGAGCACTTCGAGGAGCGCCGCGGAGGGATCGCCGCGGAAGTCCATCGACATCTTGTCGACTTCGTCGAGGAGGAACACCGGATTGACGGTGCCCGCCTTCTTCATGCGCTGGATGATCTGTCCCGGGAACGCGCCGATGTACGTGCGGCGATGACCGCGGATCTCCGCTTCATCGCGAACGCCGCCGAGCGACAGGCGGACGAACTTGCGGCCCGTGGCACGGGCGATCGACTTCGCGAGCGATGTCTTGCCGACGCCCGGAGGTCCGACGAAGCAGAGGATCGTTCCCTTCGGTTGCTTGACGAGCTGGCGCACTGCGAGGAACTCGAGGATGCGCTCCTTGATCTTCTCGAGACCGTAGTGGTCTTCGTTGAGGATCTGCTCGGCGAGATCGATGTCCTTGATCTCTTTCGTGGCTTTCTTCCAGGGGACGGAGACGAGCCACTCGATGTAGTTGCGTGAGACGGTCGCTTCCGCGGAGACACCCGGCATTGCCTCGAGCCTCTTCAGCTCCTGCATCGCCTTCTCTTTGGTCTCCTTCGGCATCCCCGCCTCTTCGATCTTCTGGCGGAGCTCTTCGATCTCATCCGAGCGATCGTCCTTGCGGCCCAGCTCGTGGTGGATCGCCTTGATCTTCTCGTTGAGGTAGTACTCCTTCTGAGCGCGCTCCATCTGCTTTTTGACTTTGGAGTTGATGCGCTTGTCGATGTTGATCTTTTCGATCTCGATCTCGAGGAAGTCCTGCAGCTTCTGCAGGCGCTCGTACGGCGAAGGAGTCTCGAGAAGCTGCTGCTTCTCGGCGGTGGTGATGAGGAGATGCGACGCCAGCGTGTCCGCGAACTTGTCGGGATCGTCGAGCTTCAGCGTCGACATCACGCCTTCGAACGCGAGGTGATGCGACATCTTCGCGTACTGCTCGAAGATCTCCACGAGCTTCTGCATGTACTGCGAGACTTCCGGCGTCAGCGGATATTCGGTGTTGATCTCGCGAGCATTGACGGTGATGTAGCCGTTCTGCTCCTGCGACGTCAGGATCTCGGCGCGGCTGAGCCCTTCGACCATCACCTTGACGTTCTGGTTGGGGAGTTTGAGGTTCTGCACCACGGTGGCGATCACGCCGACCTGATAGATCTCCTCCATCGAGGGATCGTCGACTTTGGGATCGCGCTGCGTGGCGAGGAAGATGCGTTTGTCTGATGTCGCGAGCGTCGCTTCGAGGGCCAGGATCGATGCTCTCCGGCCGACGACGAACGGAGCCATCATCGACGGGAACACGACCATGTCCCGAAGCGGGACCAGCGGCAGATTCATGAGTTCTTTGTCTGGCATTTGTGTAGTTGTCTCTACCACTAGTAACAGCGCTGAATTCCCTGTTAACGGTTAACGGTTAACGGTTAACGAAAGCCGCCTGGCGCGATTTCGTTGACCGTTAACCGTTAGCCGTTAACCGAAGCCTCTCTCGCCCTATCCAGCTTTACGGTAAAGAGTGATCGGCTGGCTGCGGTTGTCCACGACCTCGCGCGTGACGACGCACTCGCTGATCGCATCCTGCGACGGGATCGTGTACATGATCTCGAGCATCAGCTCTTCGATGATGATCTTCAATCCGCGCGCTCCCACATTCCGCTTCAGCGCTTCCTCGGCGATCGCCTCGAGGGCGTCATCGGTGAACTTCAGCGTGACGTTCTCGAAGCCCATGATCGTCTGGTACTGGCGCACCAGCGAGTTCTTCGGCTCGCGCAGGATTTCGATCAGAGCAGCCTTGTCGAGCTCGTTCAGCGTAGCCACTACGGGCAGACGGCCGACGAACTCAGGGATGAGTCCGAACTTGATGAGGTCTTCCGGATGAACCTGCGACAGGAGCTCGCCGGTCTTCCGTTCTTTCTTCGACGAGATCTTCGCACCGAAGCCCATCGTCTTCTCCGACAGGCGGCGCTCGATCACGTTCTCCAGTCCGACGAACGCGCCTCCGCAGATGAAGAGGATGTTCGTCGTGTCGATCTGGATGAACTCCTGATGCGGGTGTTTGCGTCCGCCCTGCGGCGGGACATTGGCGACGGTGCCTTCGAGGATCTTCAGCAGAGCCTGCTGCACTCCCTCGCCGGAGACATCTCGCGTGATCGACGGGTTATCGCCCTTGCGGCAGATCTTGTCGACTTCGTCGATGTAGACGATGCCGCGCTGCGTCTTCTCTTTGTCGTTGCCCGCAGCCTGATAGAGCTTGAGGATGATGTTCTCGACGTCCTCACCGACGTAGCCGGCTTCGGTCAGCGTCGTGGCATCGACGATCGTGAACGGCACCGACAGCATGCGGGCCAGCGTCTGCGCGAGCAGCGTCTTGCCTGTGCCCGTCGGACCGATGAGCATGATGTTCGACTTCTGCAGCTCGACTTCCTGGCGCGTGTTGCGCTGGTGATAGTCGATCCGCTTGTAGTGGTTGTAGACGGCGACGGCGAGCTTCTTCTTCGCGCGCTCCTGCCCGATGACGTAGAGGTCGAGGAATTCCTTGATCTCCTTCGGCTTCGGGAGCGCCCCCGAGCCCTCCATCGTTCCAGGCTCGTCCTTACGATCCTCGGCGATGATGTCCAGACAGATGTCGACGCACTCGTCACAGATGTAGACGGTGGGACCGGCGATCAGCTTTTTGACGTCGCGCTGACTCTTGTTGCAGAAGCTACAACGCAGGACGTCGCCGCTGTTCCCCTTTTTCGACATGATTGACCTGGATCCTCCCGAGAATTCTCGCTCAACTCAACTGGCGCAGCAAGGTTGACATTCCCCTGCCGGTACGGGGCCTAATCGAACGGGTAGGCGCGTGCAACCACGGATGAAGTGAGGACTAGTCCCGCTTGGCGATCACCTGGTCGACGAGGCCGTACTCGACCGCGTCGGCAGCCTGGAGGATGTAGTCGCGATCGGTGTCGCGCGCGATCTTCTCGACCGGCTGACCTGTGTGATTGGCGAGGATCTCGTTCAGCCGATGGCGCTGGCGGATGATGTCCTTCGCATGGATGTCGATGTCGGTCGCCTGGCCGCCGAGTCCCTGCATCCACGGCTGGTGAATGAGGACGCGTGAGTTCGGCAGGCAGTAGCGCTTGCTCTTGTTGCCGGCGGCGAGCAGAACAGCGGCCATCGACGCTGCCTGACCGATGCAGATCGTGGCGATGTCTGGTTTGACGTACTGCATCGTGTCGTAGATCGCGAGACCGGCGGTGATCGATCCGCCCGGCGAGTTGATGTAGATCGAGATGTCCTTCTCGGGGTTCTCCGCTTCGAGAAACAACATCTGGGCGATGATCAGATTCGAGACCGTGTCATCGATCGGCTGGCCGAGGAAGATGACGTTGTCTTTGAGGAGGCGAGAGTAGATGTCGTAGGCGCGCTCGCCACGCGACGTCTGCTCGACCACCATCGGGATTAGCACCATTGGGCTGAGTCTCCTTTACTTCGCTGCGCAGTTTAAACGCGATGGAGCCAGCATCGCCTGCCTGTTTGGGGAGGGATGAGGGATGAGGGATGAGGGATGAACCCTCTTGAATCTTCATCCCTCATCCCTCATCCCTCATCCCTTTGGCCGCGATTCCTTCAACACCAGCTCGAGCGCCTTCTCCTGCGCCAGCGACGCGCGCAACGCTTCATAGCCGCCGTCGTGTTTGAGATGATGTTTCACGTCGGCGAATTCGCGTCCCTGTTCGTTCGCTGCTTTGCGGATCTCCGCGTCCACTTCCACATCGCTGACTGCGATGCCTTCTTTACGCGCGATCGCCTCGAGGATCAGGCCGCGCTTCACGCGCTTGATCGCTTCGGGACGGAAGTCTTCGCCGATCCGGCGCCAGTCGAGATCGGCCTTCTCGATGTCGATGCCCTGCGAGGCAAGGAAGCGCGCGTAGTTCTGGAGCGACTTCCCGAGCTCGTCTTCGACGAGCGTCTCGGGAACTTCGAAGTTGTGCGCGTCGATGAGAGCCTCGCCGACCTGATTGCGCTTCGCGCGCGTCACGTCGAGCTCTTTGTGGCGGCGGATGTCCGCAGCGATCGCCTCGCGCATCTGCGCGACGCTCTCCCAACCTCCGACGCTCTTCGCGAAGTCGTCGTTCACTTCCGGTTTTTCCTGGACGCGGATCTCTTTCAGCGTGACGTCGTGCCTGATCGTCTTGCCGCGGAACTCTTCGGTCTTCGCATCTTCGCCGTAGGCTTTCTCGAACGACGCGACTTCGCCCGGCTTCTTGCCGCGCATCGCTTCGTGCATCTCCGGGAGCGGTGAATCCTCTCCCATCTTGAAATGACCGGAGTCGTTCTTCGGCTCCATTCCATCGCCGGTCGAAGTCATCTCGATCACGGCGAAGTCGCCGTCCTCGAGTCCGCGCTCGGTCTCGGGACGATACGCGCTGGCCTGCTCGCGCAGACGCTCGATCATGTCGTCGACGTCTTTGTCGGTGACTTCGACTTTGGTGTCATCGACTTCGATGCCGCGGAACTCGCGCAGATCGATCTGCGGCTTCACTTCGAATTTCGCTTTGTACTTCACCGGCGCGCCTTCGATGTACGGATCGAGGCTCTCCAGCTCCGGATCGCCGACCGGCTCGACGCCTTTGTCCGCGATCGCTTCACGGAAACTGAGCGGCAGAAGACGGCTGATGACTTCTTCCTGGATCTCCTTCGCGAAGCGCGAGCGGATCACGTTCGCGGGAATCTTTCCCGGTCGAAAACCGGGCAGCTTTGCGTGGCGCGAGAACTCGCTCGTGACGCGTTGCGCCTCGTTGGTCACGCGATCGGCAGGGATCTCGACCTCGATCGCCTTCCTGATTGGAGAAAGATCTTCGTAGTTAAGGAGCGTCATCGATTTGCCTTGAGTTTCGGGTATGGTGCGAAAGGCGGGACTCGAACCCGCACGGCTTTGGGCCACTGGATCCTAAGTCCAGCGCGTCTGCCAATTCCGCCACTTTCGCGCGGGGTTGAGAGTATCGCAACTCCGAGGCCTGAGTTTTGGTGCCCCCGCCAGGACTCGAACCTGGAACCAATGGATTAAGAGTCCACTGCTCTACCAATTGAGCTACGGAGGCGTGGAGGCGCGGATTCTAGGGGCCGGATGACGATGCGTCAAGGAGACGCGGCGGCCATTCCGTCATCGAGCAAACGCTCGGCGCGGCGCAAGTAATCCCAGCCGGAGTAGAGCGTCATCACCAGTGAAACGCGAAACATCACTTCCGCCAGCCACCTCATCTGCGGGAGGAAGGAGTTCACGCCGATCGTGAGCCCGAGCGTGAACGCCTGCAGCAGCGTCGACGTCTTGCCGGCGACCGACGGTGGGAACTTTTTCACGCGGACGCGGGTGTACAAAAGATAGGCGAACAGCAGGATCAGAAAATCGCGGATGAAGACCACGTAGGTCAGCCATCCCGGTATCCGCAGCAACGGCCTGTTGCTGATCGTGTAGAACAGAAACCCCGAGACCATCATCGTCTTGTCCGCACCCGGATCGAGAAACGCGCCGAGGCGGGAGCGCTGGTTGAAACGGCGGGCGATCATGCCGTCGAGGATGTCGGTGAGCGCGGCGCCGACGAAGATGACGCAGGCGGTCGTGAACATGCCGCGGTAGGACGCGACGATGAAGAAGGGGACGGCGGCTAGGCGCGCGAGCGTCAGTATGTTTGGGATGGTGAACATCGTAATGGTCGTGGGTCGTCGGTCGTTGGGCCTCGTAGAACCTTCGCAGCCCCACGACCGACGACCCACGACCGGCGCTAAGCTTCAGCTTTGAATTGGTCTAGAGCAGTGCGGGAAAGATAAACAGTCTTCCCCTCCGACAACAGCAGATCCTGGCGCATCAGCTCGTGGATCAGGCGCGATACGGTTTCGCGCGAGGTCCCGATCATGTTCGCGATCGCCTGGTGCGTCGGACGGGTCACCGCAACGTAGCCGTTGTCGAGAAGCTTCCCTTGCTGTTGCGCGAGATCGAGAAAGAAGCGGGCCAGACGTCCGTAGACGTCCATCGTGGCGAGTGACTCGATGCGGTTCGACATCCGCCGCACGCGTCGCGACAGCTCGGCGAGGATCTTCTGCGTGATCGAGAAGTTGTCGCGGAGGATCTCGAGGAAGTCGGTGCGCCAGATCGTCAGCACTTCGAGCGGCTCCATGGCCACGACCGTCGCCGAGCGAGGCTCGTTGTCGATGAGCGACATCTCACCGAAAAAGTCCCCCGGCCCCATCATCGATAGGATGATCTCCTTCCCTTCGGGCGAGATCATGGTGATCTTCACTTTTCCTTCGCGGATGACGCAGAACACATCGCCGCTCTCGTCCGCGTGGAAAATGACATCGTCCTTGTTGTAGTGACGGGTCTTGGCAACCCCGGCGATGGACGCGATTTCGCGGTCGTCCAGCTCCGCGAAAAGCGAGAGCTTCCGGAACAAGGCTGGTTGCATTTAGACGAATTCTAGCAATACAAGTCAGGATTTCGTGGCGATCAAACGAATAATCCCGATCTCGTCGGGCAAAGGCGGCGTTGGTAAAACGACGTTTGCGGTGAATTTCGCGCTGGCGTTGTCGCGCCACGGACGGACGATTCTCGTCGATCTCGATACCGGAACGTCCGCGATCCGCAACGCCATCGATGTTCCGATCGAGAAGGATCTCTACCATTTCTTCCGCCGCAACGAGCCGCTGTCGAACTGTCTGACGACGCTCGACGACCGTCTCGATCCGGAGCGCAAGTTCCGGAACTTCGCCTTCATCGCCGGGCCGCTGCACCTCATCGACGAGATCACGAACTTCGGACAGGCGCACAAAGAGAAGCTGATCGCGGCGATCAACGGCCTCGAAGCGGACATCGTCATCCTCGACATGCGGGCCGGACTCGATCACAGCGTGATCGACTTCCTGCCGTTCTCGAACTCCGGCATCCTCATCTTCACTCCTCATCTCCCCAGCGCCACGCTCGCCGCGTCCGACATCGTCAAAGCGATTCTGTTCCGCAAGCTACGGCTGATCTTCAGCCGCGAGTCGCCGTTCTTCGAGACCGCCGGCGGCGGGATGGACTTTTTCCGGCTGGCGAATGGACTGATCGATCGCGTCGAAGATGTCTACGACTCATCCGTCCCCAACCTCGACGCCTTCACCGTCGACCTCATCGAAAACCTCGGACACAAACATCCGATCACGCGAGCGGTGCAGCAGACCGTCGACGACTTTCGCGTGCACTACGTCCTCAATCTCTTCAACGGCGTCGAGGATGCGTTCGATACGGCTGTGAAGCCGTTCATCGACAACCTCACCCGGCACGTCTCCGCCCATCCCGGCATCACCAACCTCGGCTGGGTAACGCGGAGCGACGCGATTCATCGCGCGAACTGCAATCGCGTCCCCGCGCTGCTCATGCGCGAGACCGCGAAGGTCAAGAAAGCCGACCGCGTGGCGAAGGAACTGCAGGACATCCGCGCGATGGCGATCGGCCTCGAGCCGCCGAAGAAAAAGAAAGCGACGGCACACGCGCCAGTGCTCGAGCCGGAAGATCACCTCGCACGGCAGTTGAATGTCCTGAAGACGATGTTCGATCAGAAAAAGGATGACGACTACTACGCGAATTTCGATTACATCTCCCAGCGCGCGCTCTTCACGATGAAGACGCGGCGCGCGAGCGAGTTCGGAGACACGAAGATCTACACGCCGGCAGAGATGCTGGCGACCCTGTTTGCAAAGACGACATAGTTCATCGGTCGTCGGTCGCCGGTCGTGGGGCCTCGAAGCATTCATGCAGCCCCACGAGCGACGAACGACGAACGACGACCTGAGAGAGGCATATGAAAAAACTCGTAACCATCCTCGCGTTCGCGGCGACGCTTGCCGCGGCCGACACTCCCGACCTCACGATGCAGACGCGCATCCGTGAGGAAGGACTTCGCAACTCGAAAGTGATGGAGATTGCGTCGGGTCTGATCGACGGCGTCGGCGCGCGGCTCACCGGCTCTCCGAACATGAGGCGCGCGAACGAATGGACGCGCGACAAGCTCGCCGAGTTTGGCCTGGCGAACGCGCATCTCGAGTCGTGGGGACCATTCGGTCGCGGCTGGAGCTACGAATCGTGCTCAGTGCGGATGACGTCGCCCGACGTGGTGCAGTTGATCGCGGTGCCGAAAGCGTGGTCCGCAGGGACGAACGGTCCCGTGCGCGGGCGTCCGGTGAAGGTAAAGCTCGAGACGACCGAGGATCTGCAAAAAGCGAAGGGGAAGCTGGCCGGGAAGATCGTGATGTCGAGCGAGCCGACTGCGCCGAAGGCTCACGATGAACCTGATCTCAGGCGCTACGACGAGAAGGAGCTCTCAGGGATCGAGCAGTACGACGTCGTCCCGAAACCGCGGTTCACGCCGGAAGAAACGGTGCGTCGCAGACGGTTTCGTCGCGAGCTCGCGCAATTTCTCCAGGACGAGAAGGCTGCAGTACTCATCGAAGAAGGACGCGGCGACTTCGGCACGATGATCGTGCAGCAGTCGGGATCGCAGAAGGCCACCGAGCCGCAAGGCGTCCCGACCGTGACGCTGGAAGCGGAGCACTACGATCGCATCGCCCGTCTCCTCGACGCCGGAAAAGACGTCGAGCTGGAAGTCGACTTCAAGACGACGATCTACGATCAGGATCTCAACGCCTACAACACGATCGCGGAGATTCCAGGCACCGACAAGAAGAACGAAGTGGTGATGCTCGGTGCGCACCTCGACTCGTGGCATAGCGGAACTGGCGCGACCGACAACGGCGCCGGCGTCGCCGCGACGATGGAAGCTGTGCGCATTCTGAAAGCGATCGGCATCGCACCTCGCCGCACCATTCGCATCGCCCTCTGGAGCGGCGAAGAGCAGGGCCTCCTCGGCTCCCGCGCATATGTCGCGCAGCACTTCGGCAGCAGAGCGGAGCCGAAGGATCCGAAGCAGCGCGACCTTCCGCTGTCGATGCGCACGGAGAAGACGCCGCTCGAGCTCAAGCCGGAGCACGCGAAGCTGTCGGCGTACTTCAACCTCGACAACGGAACGGGAAGGATCCGCGGCATCTACTCGCAGAGCAACGCCGCCGCACGGCCGATCTTCGAGTCATGGATCGAGCCCCTCAAAGACCTCGGCGTCACAGCCGTGACGATGCGCAACACGAGCAGCACGGATCACGTCGCATTCGACGAAGTCGGGCTACCGGGATTTCAATTCATCCAGGACCAGATCGAATACGACACGCGCACGCATCACACGAACTGGGACACGTACGAGCGCCTGCAGAAAGAAGATCTGATGCAGGCCGCGACCGTGATCGCGACATTCGTGTGGGAAGCAGCGAATCGCGCCGAGATGATGCCCAGAAAACCGTAAAGGTGGAGCGGCGCGCTTCAGCGCGCCGAAAAAAAAGGCCGGCGTGCTGAAGCACGCCGCTCCACTTTGTTCATCGCCGGAAAAGGCAGTGAACGTACGTTCGAAACACGACTGCGGCGATCGTGAACGTGTCTTTCATCGGCTTGTAGTGACTCGTCGATTGTCCGTCGACGAAGCCGAGGTCGATGGGAGTGGTGAGGACTTTGAAGCCGCGGCGGCCGGCGCGGACGATCACTTCGCTCTCCATCGCGAATCCGTCGGAGCGGAGGCGGAGATCGCGGAGCAAGCGCGTCGAGTAGAAGCGATAACCGCTCTGCGAGTCGGTGATCTTCGCGCCGGAGGCCATCGCGATCGTCCACGCGGAGAAGCGATTCGCCATGCGCCGGCGCGGGAGCATCTGGCCGAAGAGATGGGAGCGGCCGCCGATGATCAGATCGCCGCCGGTCTTCGCGAAGCAGTCGAGAAACTTCGGGATCTCACGCGGCAGATGTTGCCCATCGGCATCGAGGGTGATGACGCCGTCGAGATCCTGGCTGCACGCCCACTTGAATCCAGTCTTGAGCGCCGCGCCTTTGCCACGATTCACTTCGTGTGTCAGAACGGTCGTCGCGCCGGCGCGCTTTGCAACGTCGCCGGTACCATCGCGCGAGCCGTCGTCGATGACGACGACGTTGTCGTTGACCTCGCGCGCAGCCTTGACGACCGGCTCGAGGGTCCGCGCCGCGTTGTACGCCGGGATCAATACCGCCACTCGGGTCATGCCGGCTCCTTCGACAACACCATGCTGACGATACCGCCACCTGCCGAGATCGAGTTAACGAGGATGTAGTCGATGTCGGCGCGACGCTGCTCGCGACTGATGTCGAACCGCAGGTCGTCTTCGCCCGATTCGAATCCGATCGACGCGTGCAGAAGTTGATCGCGCACCGCGAGGATCGCGGCCGTCACGTGCAGCGCGCCGCCGGCCGCATATTCGCCGAAGTAGCCTTTCGTCGCGACCACCGGCGGGACTTTGTCGTCGAAGAGCGACTCAATCGCCATCTGCTCGAGATAGTCCGCGCGACGGCTTCCGTTCGCCGACGCGTAGATCGCGCTGATCATCGACGGATCGATGCCGGCATCGTCGATCGCAGCGCGCATCGCGGTGACGACTGCCGTTTCGTCGCTGCCCCAGTCCGAGATCGTGGCTGTGGTGTCGCGAGCGATCCCGAAACCGGCGATCCAGGCATAAGGCGCGCGCGAGGATTCTGCTTCGACCGTGAAAATCGCAGCGCCTTCGCCGAGCGAGATCCCGTTGCGGCGGCGATCGAAGGGCCGCGAATGCTCGTCCACGACGCCGTTCTGATGCGCCAGCGCGCCGACGCGATCGAGGACGCTGAAGATCATCTCGTTCACTTCCTCAACGCCGCCGACGAACGCCGAGCGGACGTTTCCTTTGACGATCTGCGCCGACGCATACATCGCGGCGGAAAGCGCAGATGACTCACGCTGCGTCACCGTGACGTTGAAGCCGCGCAGCCCATGCTCGATCGCGATGTGGCTGCCCGGCGCGTTCGCCACCGACTCAGCGAAGAGCTGCGGAGGCGCGAGCGCCGCTCCCTTCTTCACGTACTCTTCCATGTAGTCGACCGACGTCTGCACCGGACCGAACGCGGTGCCGATCGCCACGCCGCTTTCAGCAGGGAGCGCGTCACCGCGATCCATCAACGCGAGCTTCGCAGCCGATACCGCATATCGCGACAGCGTGTTCATGCGGCGCATCTTCATCGGCGCGATGAATTCCCGCGGATTGAAATCGCCGATCAGCGCCGCTTTGTGCGCGGACAGCCCGGCGGTGTCGAAGCGATCGATGTTCCGGATCGCGCTGTTGCCGGCCGTGAGCCACGTGCGGAACGCATCGACGCCGACCGCGCCCGGTGCGACGACGCCGACACCGGTGATCGCCAGCCGCGTCATGCCCGCCTGAACATCAGCGAGACGTTGCTGCCGCCGAATCCGAACGTATTCGAGAGGACGCTCGTCATCGGCATCGGTCGCGGCGTGTGCGGGATGTAATCGAGGATGCAGTCGGCGGCGGCCGTCTCCAGTCGCAGCGTCGGCGGTGCCGTCTGATGGATGACCGACAGCACCGTCACCACCGCTTCGATTCCGCCCGCCGCACCAAGTGTGTGGCCAAAGTACGACTTGCTGGAAGAGACCGGAACTTCCGTGCCGACCGCGGAGATGATCGCCTTCGTCTCCGCAGAATCGTTGAGCAGCGTTCCTGTTCCGTGCGCGTTCACGTAATCGATTCCGCTTCGCGCGACGCCGCTCTCCGCCAACGCTCCGCGCATCGCCGACTCCGCCCCCCGCCCATCCTCCGCAGGCGCCGTCGGATGGTGCGCATCGCACGACGCGCCGTAGCCGCAGAACTCCGCGAGGATCTTCGCTCCGCGCGCAACCGCCTCATCCCATCGCTCGAGCACGAGGTACGCGGCGCCTTCGCCTAGCGTGATGCCTTTGCGGTCCGCACCGAACGGAGAGCACGGTTGCGGATCGACCGCCTGGAGCACGTTGAACCCGCTGTAAGTCAGACGACAGAGCGCATCGCTGCCGCCTGCGATCGCTACATCGGCGTGGCGCGAGCGCAGATAGTCGGCCGCCATTCCGATCGCCGCTCCCGCCGACGCACACGCAGTCGCGTTCGAGACGACTCCGCCACCGAGCTTGAACGTCGCAGCCACTGCGTCCGAGGGTCCCGATGTCGGCTGCTGCAGCACGTGCGACGCCGACGCACGGCGCCGGCCGACGACGATGCGCTTGAAGTAGTAATCCTCACCTTCGAGCAATCCGCCGGTCGAGGTCCCGGTCGAAACGATCGCGCGATCGAGCGGCAGCGGCGAGCCAGCGTCATTCGCCTGTTGGATCGCCTCGCTCGCGGCGACTACGGCGAGTAAATCCGTGCGCGACATCCGCCGCGCTTTCCGCTTCGCGATCGGAACGAGATCGTCGATGTCTTCGGCGACTTCCGCCGCGATATCGGTCGGAAACGTCTCACCTGGAAATCGAGTCAGCTTGCCGATGCCGGCGCGCGACTCGACGATCGAGCGCCACACTTCGTCTTTGTTGCGGCCAATCGAGCAGATGATGCCCGCACCGGTCACAGCGATTCGAGTCTTGAGATCAGGCTTCCTCATCGGACGACGCGAGATAAAACCTGCCTCGGCCGACTTCTACTCCATCGACCGCGGCAGTCCCGCCGAATCGAAAGATACGCCCGAAATCAGCTTCCAGCGCGACTTGGACGATCACGACGTCGCCGGGCTCGATGCCGCGGACGACCTCACAGCCGTCGATTCCGCTGATGAAGCCCTGCGCGTCGAATACGAGTCCACCCGCAAATTGAGCCATGGCCTCGACGAGCATGATCTCCGGCGTCGCGATTTCATTCGCAGTCCAGAGAAACTTGCCGGTGATCGACTTCTCACCGCGCTCGATGACCGAGGAGGCAGCGCGGAACGGAATCTGATGAGGTAAGGAACCGAGCCAGCTCATGAGTTCCTGGCGCCTGGCGCCTGTTCACGCTTGCGCTTGTTCCTGCGCGAGTTTGCCCTCGACGTAATTCGCCAGCGTCGCGATCGAGCGGAACGAGTCGCGCGCGCTCGTCTCGTTCTTCACCTTGATGCCGAACTCGCTCTCGAGCATCACGACGATCTCGAGCGCATCGATGGAGTCGAGGCCGAGGCCGCCGCCGAACAGGGGTTCGTCGTCGGGGATGTCTTCGGGGCTCATGTCTTCGAACTTCAGCCGCTCGATGAGCAGCTCTTTCAGCTTTCGTTTCAGGTCGTTGTTCATGACGGGTTTAGCAATTGTCACACAGAAGCAGCGGCGGGAAGAGAATCCCAGACGATCGGCGGCGCAACGACGCGGCGCCGCTTCTGGATCGCGACGAGCGCGAAGAAGACGCCCAGCTTCAGCCGGTCGCTCCTTTTCACGAAGACGTTCCCGGCGAGGATTCCGACGATGACGGGAAGCAACCCGAATCGCTCGCTCGGCTGCAGGAAGACTTCGAGAAACTCGCGGCGGTAGAAGTTGGAGATGAAGCGGAAGTATTTCGACAGCGCGCCGGTCATGTCGCGCTCGTATCGATTGAGCAGGCGCATGCTCCCGCTGCGCAGCCGCGATTCGACAGCAGTTGCCGCGATGTCTGCGGACTTCATGGCGATGAACACACCCGTCGAGAAAATCGGATCGAGGAACCCTGCGGCGTCGCCGACGAGCGCGTAGTTCTTTCCGACGATGTTTCGCATCCAGTAGGAAAAGTCTCGCCGCGCGTAGACCTGCGTCACGCGCTCGGCGTTGCGCATCCGCTCGGCAACCCACGGCGTCGCCTCGATCGTGCGATTGAGAAGCTCTTCTGGCGTGAGTCCGCAACTCGTGACGTGATCCTTGTCGACGACGAGGCCTACGCTCATCAGCTCGTGGTTGACGGGAATCAGCCAGAACCATGCGTTCTGGAGGACGACGATCACCGTGTTCCCGGCGTTGCGTCCTTCGGCGCGCGGCACGCCCCGGTAGTGCGCGAAGAATGCGACCTTCTTCAGCGACGCCACCTCCGCTTTGTCCCCGACGCGTTTGCCGAGGACGGAGCCGTGGCCGCTGGCGTCGACGACGAATCGCGCTTCGTGCGACTCGCCGGCCGCCGTTTTCACGACTGCGCGATCGGGGTCGGAGAGATCGATCGATGCGACGTTCGTCTCTTCGCGGACTTCGACGCCGATCTTCGACGCGTTGCGAAGCAGGAGCTCATCGAACTCGGCGCGCTTCACCTGAAACGAGCTGTGATACTGCTGCGGCAAATTTCGATCGAAGCGGAACGTGTAGCCGATCTTTCCGTCGCCGGTTACGAACTCCGCGCCATATTTTGGGAAGAAGTCACCCTTCCTCAGCTGATCGTGGATGCCCAGACGGTCGAAGAGGTCGTTGTTGTACGGGAGGAGGGACTCGCCGATCTGAAAGCGGGGAAACTTCTCGCGCTCGAGAAGCAGCACGGAGAAGCCCTTGCGGGCAAGAAGGGTTGCAGCTGTGGAACCGGCGGGACCACCGCCGATGACGATCACATCACGCATCGGTTTCTCGGAGAACGCACATGAGGTCACTTCGATTTCGGATTTTATCGGTAGTTACTTGACGTTGTTGGAAAGCGGTCGTTATTCTCGCAAGTACTTCATGCACGAGCAATTTGCCCGATTGGTCGCGGAGTCGCCGGACGCTCCGGCGTTGATCGACGGCGCCACAGGCGCTACGACGACACGCTCCGCGCTGTTGGAGCGGTCGCGCTCGCTCGCCGCGCAGCTCGCGGAGGCGGGGGTGATGACCGGAGAGCTCGTCGCCGTGCAGCTGCCGAACTCCGTCGACTTCGTCGCTGCTTGGCTCGCGGCGCTCGAGCGCAAGTTCGTCTTCGTTCCGATCGACCGCGACGCGCCGGAGACAGAGGTCGCAGCGATCCTCGCGCACTTCGGCGTGCGCGCGCTCATCTACCGGCGCGAGCGCGCGTCGCGCGAGATCGCCATCACGACGCGCGCGGTTGCGGGCCCTGTTCTTCCGGCGGACGCGCGACTGGTGAAGTTGACATCAGGTTCGACAGGAAAACCGAAAGGCATCGTCGCCAGCGAAGCGAATCTCGTTGCCGACTGCGATCACATCTGCCGCACCATGCACATCTCCCCGCTCGACCTCAACCTCGGCGCCATCCCCTTCTCGCATTCGTATGGCTTTTCGAATCTCGTGTCGCCGCTCGTCATGCAAGGCACGGCGGTTGTGATCTCGAACGACTACCTCCCGCAGTCGATCATCGATCTCAGCAATCACTATCGATGCACCGTCGCGCCTCTGATTCCGATGGTGTTCGAGCACCTCGCTTCGACGCAGGGTGAAGGCTTCGCCACGGTGAAGACGTTCATCTCCGCTGGTGCGCCGCTGCCCGCGACGACGTCACGCCGCTTCCGCGAGCGCTTCGGCATCGACATCCATTCGTTCTACGGATGCAGCGAATGCGGCGGGATCACCTACGACCGCGAAGGTGGCGCAGTCGAACGCGGAACCGTCGGACGCGCGATGGAAGGAGTCGGTCTCGACCTCCATCACAGCCGCCTCACCGTCCACAGCGACTCCGTCGCCCTCGGCTATCTGCTCGACGAACAGACATTCAAGGAGCTCGAGGCGAGACGCTTCGTGACCGACGACCTCGCCGAGCTGCGCGAGAACGACGACATCGCCCTCACCGGCCGCGCCGGCGATTTGATCAATACCGCAGGGAAGAAGGTCAACCCCCGCGAGGTCGAGCAGATCATCCTGCAGATCGACGGCGTGAGGCAGGTGAAGGTCTATGGCGAGCCGGCGGGCGCGCGCGGCGAAGTCGTCGCAGCGGCGGTAGTGGCGAATCCCGACCTCACGCGCGAACAGATCCGCGAGTTCTGCCGCGAGCGCCTGTCGCTTCACAAAGTGCCGCGCATCGTGAAGCTGATCGAATCAATTCCGGTCGACGAGCGCGGCAAGGTCAAGCGCGCGGCGCTTGCGGCCCTGTAGCAGCTTCTTGAACTGCAGGCGGACGTTGTCGAGCTCCGCGTACATCCACAACTTCAACCCCCGCGCGGCCATGTGGAACGGCGCGAAGTTCAGGTTGTAGTACGCCTTCACGCGACGCCCGTCGTTGCGCGCGCCACCTTCGCCCACCGCGCGCCGAGTCAGAGCGATCGACTTGAAGCGGCGGTTGTAGAACGACATCAGGTGATAGCTGATGAACGCCGGCTTGGGACCGAGGACCGGCATCCAGTGAAACTTCTTCATGAAGCGGTACGCGGGCGTGACGACGAAGATGTAGTACTGCGCGGTGTCGATGAGAAACGAGGCGGAGAGAAGATCCGACTCGCCCATGTAGTAGTACTTGTCTTTGTAGATCGCGCGGAAGAAGCGATGGTACGAGCGGAGGAATGTGACGTTGTGCTCGTCGATGCGCGACTTCACGTCTTCACCCATCGCGTCTCGCTTGATGATCTCGACAGTCGCTTCTGCGGAGAATGCCGCGTGATCGAGACCGGGTGAATAGTACGGATCGAGAAACGCTGCGGCGTCGCCGACGAGAGCCCACCCCTTCCCCATGTACTGCCGGGTGACGTAGGGCAGATGCGAATAGAAGCGGAGATCTTCGAAGCGCGGTTCGGCGCCGTCGATGAGCTCCGCGAGCGCGGGGATCGCTTTGAGAAACGCGACGAAGTCCTCTTCGCGGTTCTTGCTCTGATGCAGATCGACGAGGCGCTTGTCGAAGACGACGCCGATGCTCGTCTCGCGATTGCCGAGTGGAATCACCCAGATCCAGTAGCCGTAGCCCATGTAGTGATTCGTGCCGAGGCGGCGCGAACCGATGTTGCGCGTGGCCAGCGGACCTTCGCGCGCGGCGATGTCGTCGATGTTGCGAACGTTCTTCCACCGGCACCAGATCGCGGCGGTCGGATGTTCGTCGTTGCGGTCGATGAGTCCGAGACGGCGGCCGAGGAACGTGACGCGGCCGGAGGCGTCGAGGAGCCAGCGGCAGGTGATGTCGCGTTTCGCGTCGCCCGCTTCGATCGTCAGCTTGTGAGAGAAGTCGCCGACTTCGACGTCGATCGCTTTCGCGGGGCGAAGAAGCTCTGCACCTTCCTGGACAGCGGTGGCGAGGAGATGCTCGTCGAGAACGTCGCGGCGAAGTTGAAACGCCGGAACGGAGCTCCTCAGAAAGCCGCCGCTCTCGCTGGCGTTCGCGTGACCGGTGACTTTCGCGTTCGAGAACCAGTAGCGGAGCCCTTCCTTGGGCAACTGTTCCGCTTCGAGGTGATGCCACATCGCCAGGCGTCGCGTGAGGAACATCGCCGACATCTCAGTCGTCGCCTCGCCGACTTTCATGTCGAACGCCGGAGACTTCTCGACGATCAGCACGCGCAGTTGTGGCGCATCGCGGCGGAGAAGAATCGCCGCGGAAGCGCCGCTGAACGCGCCGCCGAGGATGACCACGTCGTAGTGAGACGTCACGCTTCGCATTCTATCTGCTACCATCGCCGGCCTTTAGGGATGAGGGATGAGGGCTGAGGGATGACATCCGATCGCGTCTTCATCCCTCATCCCTCATCCCTCATCCCTTCTTTGCAGAGGCTCGTTTGGAAACGCTGAAACACTGGTTCCACTTCCTGATGGACGTCCAGGGTCTGATTCAGACCGGTGGATACGTCGCGCTCGCGATCATCGTGTTCGTCGAGACGGGCCTCATGGTCGGATTTTTCCTTCCGGGCGATTCGCTCCTCGTCACCGCCGGACTGTTTGCTGCGAAGGGCGATCTGAACATCGTCTTTCTCAATGTGCTGCTGATGGTCTGCGCGATCGCGGGCGATGCCACGGGCTACTACATCGGCCGCAAGCTCGGACCGGCGCTCTTCCGTCGCGAAGACTCCTTCTTTTTCAGGAAGAAGCATCTGATCGCTGCGCACGACTTCTACGAGAAGCACGGCGGGAAGACGATCATCATCGCGCGCTTCGTTCCGGTGATCCGAACGTTCGCGCCGGTCGTGGCCGGGATCGGACAGATGTCGTACCGGCACTTCGCGATGTTCAACATCGTCGGCGGGGTCGGATGGGTGTTCCTGATGACGATGATCGGCTACTCGCTGATCAAGGCGTTCCCGGGGATCGAGAAGCACATCCACATCGTCATCGTCGTCGTCATCTTTCTTTCCATACTGCCGGGAATCATCGAGGTCGTCCGGGCTAAGATGAAGGCACGCAAGGCTTAACCCTCCCCGGCCTGCTACCATAGTCGGCGACTCCCCTGGGGAATCCTGATGGCAGGTAGATCCGCGTCATCGCGGAAGTGGATCGCCGGAGCTCTACACGCCGGCAGAGCGGCGGCTTTTCTCACGATCGCGGTGGGGCTCAACGGGGCGCTCGCTGCGATCCTGCCGCGCGATCAATCGATCTACGTCTACCTGCTGGTCGTGATCGTCGTCTCCGCGCTGAGCAACGTCTTCATCAGTCTGCTGACGGCGGTGGCCGCGGTCGCGGTCTACGGCTGGATGACAGCGCCGGGACATCTGCCATCGGCACCGGTGATCGTCGCGTTCGTCATGGCCGCGCTCGTGACGATGGCGACGCGCGCGGCGATTCAGATCAAACGCCCGGCGATCGCCGTTCCGGTCGAGCCTCCGCTCCTTCCGCCGCACGAGAGGCCGGCGGCTGTCGAGTACGTCGTCGACGACGAGCGCGTGAAACAGCTCACCGACCAGCTCGAGGCCGCTCGTCAGATGCTCGAACGAGAATCGCGGTCGCGCGCCGAAGCAGCGGCGTCGGCGCGCCAGCGCGAGAACGATCTCGAGAATCAGATCGAAGCGCTGCGCGAGCGCGCCGCGGATCAGGGCAACCGTTCTCTCAACGCGCGGCGCGAGCTCGATGCGCTGACGAAACGCCTGAGCGAGGCGGAGACGCGCGCAGTCGCGTTGCAGCAGGGGATCGAGACCGCGCAGAAGAAAGCGGATCAGGAGCACGCCAGAGCCGAGCGCGAAGCGAAGCTCCGAGAGCAACTCGAAGTCGCGGGACATGAATCGCTGCAGAAGACCGTCGCCGACCTGTCGGCGAAACATGAAGCAGCGATGCTCGAGTCGAAGCAGCGGGCCGAGGTCGCCGCGCGCAAGCTCGAGATCGTTCAGAAAGAGCTTCGCGAAGAGCGCGCGCGCACCGAGCGCGAGGCGACGATGCGCGCGCAGAACGAGAATGCCGGCACCGAGCGGCTGCAGAAGACCATCGTCGAACTGACGCAGAAACATGAAGCGGCCGCCGCCGACGCGCAGAAGCGCGCGGAATCGACGACGGCGAAGATCAATGCGCTGCAGCGCGAGCTGGATCGCACGCTGGCTTCGCTCGCCGATGAACATGCGCGCGCCGATCGCGAAGCGAAGCTCCGCGGGCAACTCGAGGCTGCAGCGCGCGAGACGCTGCATCGGACTGCCGACGTCGCCGCCGACCATCAACGGGACGCTGTTGCGGCGCGTGAGGCAGCCGCCGCAGCCGGCGAGCGCGCGGAGGCGCTCGAGAACGAGCTCAATCATCTGCGCGAAGAGCTGGCGGCCGTTCAGCGCGGCCGCGACGAGCAGCGACAGCTGCACGAATCGTCCGAGCAGCGCATCGCCGAGATGCAGCAACAGATCGACGAGCTCCGCGCCGCGGCGGAACGGCAGCGCGAGGAATCGGACATGGCGTTTCAGCAGTACGCCAGCGCCGCCGAACAGGAGCGCGCATCGTTTCACTCCGAGCTCGAAGCCGCGAGACACGCAGCCGACCATGAGCGCCTGCGCGCTGATCTCGAGGCGGCGTCGCGCGGCAAATTGGCCGAAGAACTCGCGGCCGCACGACAGGAGATCGACGCGCTTGCGTCGCGCTCCCGCGAAAGCGATGAAGCGGGAAAGACCGCCCTGCAGGAAGAGCTGCAGGCTGCGAATCAGAAACTGCAGGAACTGATGACGGTGAAGAGCGAGCTGGAGCTGGCGCGCACCGTCGTCGAGAACGAGCGCAAACGCTCCGCGCAGCTGCAGGCCGAACGCGAGAAGTTGACGAGGGACTTCGACGCGAATCTCCAGAGCATCGTCACCGGCATGACCACCGATCACGAGAACGCGATCGGCGATCTGCTCGTCGAAAAATCAACTGCGAAAGCCGAGATCCGCACGCTCAACCAGAAACTGCAGGATCTGCAGCGTGTCCTCGAAGAGGAGCGCAGCCGAAGCGCGCAGCACAAGTCCGCGCTCGACAAGATCGAAGCGGAGTGGAGCGCCAAGCTCCAGAAAATCGTGACGCACTTGACCGAGGATCACGAGGCGGATGTCGGTGACGCGATGCTGGCGAAGGAAGCCGCGCGGGCCGAGGCGCGAACGCTCTCCGCGAAAGTCACGCTCCTCCATCAACGGATCGAAGAAGAGCGGGAGCGCTTCCGTCAGGCCGCCGAACGATGGCAGCAGGAACGCGCCTCGCTGATGTCGCGGCGCGGCGCTTATCCCGCCACGGTGGAGCAGGCGATGCCGCAGGTCGAGCCGGTCAAGGCGGCCACCGTTCTCATCGTGCATAGCGATGCCGGCGTGCGTGCGATGTCGAAGCACTCGCTGCAGCAGGCCGGATACACAGTCCTCACTGCCGCCGACGGTCTCGAGGGGCTTCGCACGGCGACGCAGCAGAAGCCCGATGTCGTCCTCGCGGAAGCGGTGATGCCGAAGATGAATGCTCGCGAGCTCGTGCAGCTGCTCAAGTCGCGACCGGAGACCGCGGAGGTGAAGATCATCCTCCTCTCCGGCGCCTCAGGCCAGCCCGCGGAGCGCGGCACAGACTTTCGCGCCGACGACGTCGTCCACAATCCCGGCGATGCGAACGGCTTGCGAGCAGCGCTCGCGAACGTGCTGTCGCGCCGCGTCGCGAGCTAGCTGGCAGGCTGTCGCGCCGGCTGAGTGCCCCTCATCCGCCGCTTCGCGGCACCTTCTCCCCGCGCGCGGGGAGAAGGAACTGAATCGCGAGCTAGCTGGCGGCCTTGAAGCTTCGCAGCGCGGCGATGGCTTGCTCCGCCTGCCACAGATGCCGCCGCTGATGTGCGGCGATGATCAGGAACGCGGAGTAGACGTTGTATTTGATCCGCGTATCGAACGGCGAGATGAGCTTGACCTTGCCGATCGGAAGATTGCGCGACGCGTGGAGCAACTCCAGAAGCTGATTCTGCTGCGACGTGAACTCACCGAGCGCTTCCCCTTTCGCGCGCGTCGACTTCGGGACCGCGGCGGGGACGGTTTTCGTCTTCGCTCGCACCGGCGGCTCCAGAAACCAGCGCAGGATGCGGCCGAGGATGTCCATCGTCGGTTCGCCCTCAGCGGCGCCGCGCAGGCGCGCCGTCTCGATCGCATTGCGCAGAAGCGGGATGAACATCTCCGTGCTGATGCTCAAGTGCGCGATGCACTCCGCGGCTGACCATTGCGACGGCGACGGCCTGACGGTGAACAGACGCGCGGGGATGCTGTCGACGAGCGTGCGCGCGCGCAGCGTCGCTTGATTGAGCTCCGTCTCGATGCGCTCCCAGGCGTTCATGGCAAATTGAAAATCTTCAATTCTTCTTCAGCATAGCTTCGCCGAGCTCGCGCGAGCGTCGCGTCGCCGCTTCCACTGCGTTCATCAACGTTGTCCGCACGCCACCGTGCTCGAGCGTATGCAGTCCGGTGATCGCCGTCCCTCCTGGCGAAGTGACCATGTCTTTCAACAGTCCGGGGTGTTCGTTCGTCTCGAGCAGCAACTTAGCCGATCCGAGAACCGTTTGCGCGGCGAGAAGCTGCGAAGTGCGCCGCGAGAGTCCGACTTTCACACCGGCGTCGCTCAACGCTTCCAGGATTAGAAAAACGTACGCCGGTCCGGAGCCGGAGAGTCCGGTGACGGCGTCGAGGAGCGACTCGTCGAGCACGACCGTCATTCCGATGGCGTCGAAGATCCGCTTCGCGTCTTCGAGATCCTGCTCGCGCGCATATTCGCCGCGAGCGATCGCCGTCGCAGCGGCGTCGACGAGCGCGGGCGTATTCGGCATCGCCCGCACGACGCGCGTTCCGGTTGCCAGCCGCGACTGAATCGCGGCGACCGGTACGCCGGCGGCGATGGAGATCACGAGCGCTTCCGGGCTGACCGTCGATCCGACTTCGTCGAGCACGCGCGAGAGGATCTGCGGCTTGACCGAGAGCACGACGATCTCCGACGCCGCGGGCACCTTGTTGTCGATCGTGGCGTAGATCCCATATCGGTCGCGAAGCTCGCTCATGCGCTCTTCGCGCGGACCCGAGGCGGCGATCTGCGCAATCGCAAAATCCCCTCCCCTCAACAACCCCCGAATCATCGCCTCGGCCATATTCCCTGCGCCGATGAAACCGATCGTCTTGTCGATGGGCATTCGTTACCTCCGTGCCGCGATCGCTTCCGCCAGTGCCTCGGCGACAGCGCGGTTGCCTTCTGCTGAGTAGTGTCCGGGTGCGACTGCTTCCACACCTTTCTTCCGCGCGACTTCGAGAAGGCGCGGCGTCGGATCGACGATCACGAAGTCCTTGCGGAACATGTTCACGTATCCCTCCCACGGATCCTTCTCGCCACGCAGCTGCGCCGCAAGGTTGTCCTTCAGCGGAAGGTACACAAGGATGAACGGCTTTCCGGTCACCGTCACGTCGTTCTTGAAACGATCGAGGATCGCCAGCGTCAACTGAATGCCTTCCCCTTCGGGCCGCATGGCGTCGACGGTCTCGTCGCTCTTGTGTCGTGACTCCGCGATGACCGAGAGCATCCTGCTCTTTCGCCACCAGTAAGGTTTGTACTTGTCGGTATAGAACGACTCGTACTTGCGCAATGGCGAGCGATCGAAGTGCGCGAGCGTGTCCGCGATCTTCTCCGGCGCGACGGTCGGTTTGTTCGCGGCCATGAGCGAAGGCCCCTCGAAGTGGAAGCGCGGTTTCGAGAACGGGATCTTCGACTGCGGATACGCGATCAGGCGAAACACCATGAGATGACGCGCGACGTTCTCGAGCTGCAGTCCCTCGACGATGATGTCCGTGTCGAACTTCGCGCCGTCGCGGGAGTAGCGGAGATACGCCTGATCGATTCCGAATCCGCCGACGCCGAAGTTCAACGCCTGCGCGTTGATCCCGCGCGCCGCCAGAGCCTTCTCGAGTTGCGGCGCGAGACTGCCGGCGAGATCGACGTCGTGACCATGGATGAATGAATCGCCAAAGAGCGAGATGCGCAGCACGCCGGGCGGGATCTTCTTCGTGTACTCATGGTCCGAACGGAGGCCATCGCTGTTCGCACAATATTTGTTGTCGCGCGTGCACGAGCTCGGACGGTTGGTCCATCCGAGGTCGGCGTCCCAGGCCATGTAGCCGGTTTTGTCGCGCTCGTATTCGTCGATGAGATTGCGCGCGTTGCTCACCGGAAGCGCGTACGGAGGCACGGGTTTGTCGCGAAAGTAAAACGTCCCATCGCCGTCGTAGCGGCCGAGAACGCGCACGAAGATCTCGCCCGCGACAAACGCGAAGAGGAGCGAGAAGACGACGTAAGCGACGGAGAAGATCGCGCGACGCAAGCGCATCAGAAGAGAGAATAGATGAACGGAGCGAGCGCCGAGCCGGCTGTGAGCGTGATGATTCCGGACAGCAACAGAAGAATGAGGATGAGTGGGAGCATCCAGAGCTTCTTGCGCTCACGGACGAACTGGTAGAACTCTTTCAGAAGGTCGAGCATCGGCAGTCAGAACTGTTTCTCGTAGTGCTTGTCACCGTACGAGCTTTGCGGTGCTTCTGTCCAATATGAGTCCCGCTTCGCGAGATCGAGCGGGGACTTTCTGATCGCGCGCATGATCAGGCCGAGCGGTGTCACGACGAGATAGAAGATCACGAAGAGGATGATGCGTGTGTTGATCCAGCCGAGGATCTCGGCGAGGCGCATCCACCAGCGGTAAACGGTGGCGAGAGAGTTCGGAACCGTCAGTGCCGACAGTGCGAAGAGGGCGGCTACGATGACGACTGCGATGACGGTTTCATCGACTCCGCGCCGCCACGCGCGGATGACGGCCAGCACGATGAGCGCGCCGCCGATCGTGAAGCCGAAACTGACGAGCTGCTTGCGCGAGGGATCAGCGCTATCAATCAAGCTCGAACTCACGCTTTTCTCCTCTCGCCTTCGGCTGCTCTTCTTTCAGGAGCAGCGCGTTGTCGAGGACGAGGACGTCGATGTCGGTATTCATGAAACAGCGGTACGCGTCATCGGGCGAACAGACGATCGGCTCGCCGCGGACGTTGAACGATGTGTTCACGACCACGGGACAGCCGGTGATCGCATGAAATTCCGAGATGAGCGCGTGGAAACGCGGATTGGTCTCGCGATGCACGGTCTGCACGCGCGCGGAGTAGTCGACGTGCGTCACCGCCGGAATCGATGATCGCTTCACGTTCAGCTTGTCGATCCCGAAGAGCTTGTGCTGCTCCGCTGTCATCGCGATCTGATGATCTTTCTTCACATCGGCGACGAGGAGCATGTAAGGACTCGGACGATCGAGATCGAACCATTCGTGGACGTGTTCGGCGAGAACGGCCGGCGCAAACGGGCGGAACGACTCGCGGAACTTGATCTTCAGATTCATCCGCTTCTGCATCTCCGGATCGCGCGCGTCCCCGACGATCGACCGCGCACCGAGAGCACGCGGCCCGAACTCCATCCTCCCCCCGAACCAGCCGATGATCTTTCCCTCGGCGATCCACTTCGCGACGCGAGGGATGAGGGAGGAGTCTTCCACGATCGAGTACGGCGCAGATTGAGAACGAAGATACGACTCGACCTCTCCACGGGAGTACGACGGCCCCAGATACGAGCCTTTCTGCGAATCCAGCTGAGGCTTCGGACCCGATGCCCGCGGCTTGCCGAGGTAGTGATGCCAGACCGCCAGCGCCGCCCCCACCGACCCACCCGCATCCCCCGCCGCCGGCTGAATCCAGATGTCGTCGAATGATCCGTCGCGCAGGATCTTGCCGTTGCCGACGCAGTTGAGCGCCACGCCGCCGGCCATCGCCAGATTATTCTGGCCGGTCTCGCGCGCGACGTTGCGCGCGATCTTCAGCATCACTTCCTCGCAAACTTCCTGGATGCTCGCCGCGAGATCGAGATCGCGCTGCGTCAAAAGCGTCTCCGGTTCGCGCGGCGGACCGCCGAAGAGACGATGAAAGCGATCGTTCGTCATCGTCAGCCCCTGCGCGTAGTTGAAGTAGTCGAGGTTCATGCGGAACGAACCGTCTTCGCGAATCTCGATGAGATGCTTGCGGATGAGATCCGCATACTTCGCGTCGCCGTAAGGCGCGAGTCCCATGACCTTGTATTCACCTGAGTTCACCTTGAACCCGGTGTAGTACGTGAACGCGGAGTAGAGCAGTCCGAGCGAATGTGGGAAGCGGATCTCTTTGTGCAGCTGGATTCGATTGCCGCTGCCGGTCCAGACCGTCGTCGTCGCCCACTCGCCGACGCCGTCGAAGCAGATGATTGCCGCCTCATCGAACGGCGACGGGTAGAACGCGCTCGCCGCATGCGACTCGTGATGCTGCGCGAAGAGGATCTTGCCGTTGTATCCGGTCACCTTCCGGATCTCGCGCGGCATGTGCAGTTTTTCTTTCAGCCACAGCGGCATCGCCTTGATGAACGATCGAATGCCGCTCGGCGCGTAAGCCACGTACGTGCTGAGCAACCGCTCGAACTTCAGGAGGGGCTTGTCGTAGAAGACGACGTAGTCGATGTCGTTCACGTCGCTGATGTCGGCTGCTTCGAGAACGTAGTCGACCGATTTCGACGGAAAGCGGTGATCGCCCTTTTTCCGCGTGAAGCGCTCTTCCTGCGCCGCAGCCACGATGTCGCCGTCGCGGATGAGCGCGGCGGCGCTGTCGTGGTAGTAGGCGGAGATTCCGAGGATGTTCATGGCTTCTGTGCCTTCTCCCCGCAAAGCGGGGAGAAGGTGCCGAAGGCGGATGAGGGGCCCTCACCCGGCGCTTCGCGCCACCCTCTCCCGCAAGCGGGAGAGGGCACTGAACTACGCGGCCGTCCCATGACACTTCTTGTACTTCTTCCCGCTTCCGCACGGACATGGATCGTTGCGGCCGACTTTCTCCGATGTTCGTTTGACGGTCTGCGGGGTGGCGCTGCCGCCGCCGGAGAGGAACATCGGCTGCTGCTTCGGCGGCTGCGCGAGCGGTGAGCGCTGTGGCTCGCGACGGCGCGGCTGCTGCTCGCCTTCGCGCTCGACGACCACGTCGATCTTCCAGAGATACTTCACGACGCGGTCCTGGATGCGCTCCATCATTTCCTGGAAGAGCTCGAACGATTCCTTCTTGTACTCGATCAGCGGATCGCGCTGGCCGTAGCCGCGCAGACCGATTCCTTCCTTGAGGTGATCGATCATCAGAAGGTGATCCTTCCAGAGCTGATCGATGACCTGAAGAAGCAGGTATTTTTCGTGGAGGCGCATGACCTCCGGACCGACCTGCTTCTCCTTCTCCTCGTACCGTTTGTTGACCGCGGCGGTGATCTTTTCCTTCACCTCGTCACGGCGCATCGTCGCGAGGTCGACGCCCGAGGTCTTCAGATCGACGCCGAAGAAGTCGAACAGCTCGGCGTTCAACTCAGTCTCGTTCGGAGCCTCTCGTCCATCTTCTGGAAAGTGCACATCGACGAGGTAGTCGACGATCTCGTCGGCGGCGTTGAGGATGTATTCCTTTCCTTCGCGTCCTTCGAGGATCGAACGGCGCAGCGTGTAGATCGACTCACGCTGCTTGTTCATGACGTCGTCGTATTCGAGGAGGTGTTTGCGCGCTTCGAAGTTGCGTCCTTCGACCTGCTTCTGCGCTCGCTCGATCGCGCGCGTGACCATGCCGTGCTCGATCGGAACACCTTCTTCCATGCCCAGTCGCTGCATGAGGCCGGAGATTCGATCGGAGCCGAAGATACGCATCAGATCGTCTTCGAGCGACAGATAGAAACGCGACGAACCAGGATCACCCTGCCGGCCGGAGCGACCGCGGAGCTGGTTGTCGATGCGCCGCGACTCGTGGCGCTCGGTGCCGAGGATGTGCAGGCCGCCGACGCTGACGACTTCGTCGTGGTCTTTCTGCCACTGCTCGCGGAGATCGCGCTCGATGAATTGCTTCGTCGCCGGATCGGTGACTTCCTTCGTCTTCTGAGCCGCGGCGTACTCCCAGTTGCCGCCCAGGAGGATGTCGGTGCCGCGGCCGGCCATGTTCGTGGCGATGGTGACGGCGCCTTTGCGACCCGCCTGCGCGACGATCTCTGCTTCCTTCTCGTGATACTTCGCGTTGAGCACGACGTGCTGCACGCCCTGACGCTTCAACATCGATGAGAGCTGCTCGGACTTCTCGATGGAGATCGTGCCGACGAGCGACGGCTGTCCCGTCTTCTGGCGCTCCTTGATCTCGCCGACGATCGCTTCGAACTTCTCGCGCTCGGTGCGATAGACGAGGTCGGGCATGTCCTTGCGGATCATCGGGCGGTTGGGCGGGATGACTACGACCTCGAGGTTGTAGATCTTGTCGAACTCCGCCGCTTCCGTGTCAGCGGTACCGGTCATGCCGGCGAGCTTCTCGTACATGCGGAAGAGGTTCTGAAACGTGATCGTGGCGAGCGTCTGGTTCTCCGCCTCGATGCGAACGCCCTCCTTCGCTTCGACGGCCTGGTGCAGACCGTCGCTCCAGCGGCGGCCCGGCATCAGACGGCCGGTGAACTCGTCGACGATGATCACTTCGCCGTCGTTGACGACGTACTCGACGTCCTTCTTGTAGAGCGCGTGCGCGCGCACGGCCTGGTTGACGCCGTGCAGGATCTCCATGTTGTTCGGGTCGTAGAGATTCTCGACGTTGAGCAGCTTCTCGGCGTGCGACACACCTTCTTCCGTGAGGACTGCGGTGTGCTGCTTCTCGTCGACCTGGAAGTCGACTTCTTTCTTCAAACGCGGAACGATCTTGTCGACGCGGTAGTACTTGTCGACCGACTCTTCGGACGGACCGCTGATGATGAGCGGCGTGCGCGCTTCGTCGATGAGGATCGAGTCCACTTCGTCGACGATCGCGTACACCGGATCGCGCTGCACCATCGACTCGAGATCGAACTTCATGTTGTCGCGCAGATAGTCGAAGCCGAACTCGTTGTTCGTCCCGTACGTCACGTCGCAGCGATACGCGACCTGACGCTCTTTGTCGCCGTGCTGGTTCTGGATCACGCCGACGCTGAGCCCGAGAAATTTGTAGACCCGTCCCATCCACTCCGAGTCGCGGCGAGCGAGGTAATCGTTGACCGTCACGACGTGCACTCCCCTTCCGGTGAGTGCATTCAGATAGACCGGAAGCGTCGCCACGAGCGTCTTGCCTTCTCCGGTCTTCATCTCGGCGATCTTGCCGTTGTGAAGGACCATGCCGCCCATGAGCTGGACGTCGAAGTGACGCATGTTCAGCACGCGCTTTCCCGCTTCGCGGCAGACCGCGAACGCTTCGGGTAAGAGGTCGTTGAGCGCGGCCTGCAGATCGGCCTGGGCCGCCTTCACGGTCATCTCGTCGCGAGGGACTTCCTTCTTCGCGCTGTCGAGACGCTCGACGACGGGTTTGAGGCGTTCGCGGAATTCAGCGGTCTTGCCGCGCAGCTCGTCGTCGGTCAGCTTGCTGATGGTGGGCTCGAGCGCGCTGATCTGCGCGACCACAGGCCACATCCGTTTCACGTCGCGCTCGTGCTTCGAGCCGAAAATCGTAGTTAGAACTTTGTCGATCATGGTTGTTCCCCAGCACTACTTCGGTGGACAGCGAGAGCAGTCTCAGCCGAGTGCCGGGGCTCGCGGGGCGGTGTTGCACGCGGTGGTCGGGCGTCGTGCGTCGGTCGTTGGGCGTCTGAGCGCCACGACTGATGACCGGTGACCGACGACCGTGCGCCGGAGCACGAGGATCCGCCGCGATGAGCGCCTGTCTCGCTGGACGAGCGTCGACACCGGTCGAGGGACCGGGACGTCGACGACGCCGGAAATCGCGCCGAGCGCGATGGCGAAAACGAGATAGAGGTTCATACGGCGGCGCAAAGGTATCAAATTACCGCGCCAGAGTTGCAACACGGTCCAGGGCCACGAACGTCTGGTGCGCCAGAAAAATTACCAGCGAGAAGTAAGCGACCGCCACCGCTGCACGCTGCGCGCCCGTCACCTCGTAGAACTGATCGTCCTTCTCACGGTTGATCGAGGCGTAAACCTGGAACACGGCGAGGATGAGGATCACGATCAAAAGCGCGTTCGGCTGCTTGATCGCTTTGTACGTCAGGATCGCGCCGCCGATCAGCCACATCCACTTCGTGACCGCTGCGGAGATCCGCCCGCCGTCGAGCATCCCGATCGGCAGCAGGTTGATGAGATTGAGGATGAACCCCGTCAACGCGATGAGCAGGAAGAGCGGATTGCCGGTCCATTTGAAGATCTGAAGCGCGACCAGCGATGCGAATGTGCCGGCGATCGGACCCGCCAGCCCGATCTGTGCATCGTCGTAAGCAGACCGCGGCTGATCCTTCAGCGTCACCGCGCCGCCGATGAACGGGATGAACACCATGAATCCCGCACGCAGCCCTTTCGCGCGGATCACGACCGCGTGTCCGATCTCATGAATCAGCGTCACTACGACGAAGCCGAGGACGATGCCGATGGGGAACTTGAGGGCATAGGCGCCGATCGTCACCGCCATCGACACACCAGCCACCGCGAACTGCAGCGCTCCGAACCCTTCGAACGGATTCACGAGCAGCAGCCGGAACTTCTCGATCAAGAGAATCGCCAGCCCTTTGAGCTTGAACAGACCGAGAGCGATCAGCAGAAAGAATCCGGAGATTGCTTTCGCGAATGACCGCCGGGGAGGGGCGGACGGAGATTGCGCTGCTGATGACATTGGGGAACCGGACGCGTGAAGTGTAACGTCCTTTCGTTGTGGATATTTCGGAGGGATGAGGGATGAGGGATGAGGGATGACGATTGTTGCAGTTTCATCCCTCATCCCTCATCCCTCATCCCTTACGATGCGCGCGTGACGGACGTCGAAACACTGCGGTCACAGCTCCGCGACCGCGGCTATCTCTCCCACGGCATCGAGCGCTGGTTCGCTCTCGATCCCTGGAGCTCGCGGGCGTTCTGGGCGGAGCTGGCGATCGTCGCGGCAAAGGCAGCGACGCTCATCGCTCTCTTCGGCTCCCTCCCCTGCGCCGCCATCATGCTCGTCCGCAACCGTCCCCTCGGCGCCATCGAAACGCTGCAGTTGATCTTGATCTATGGCGCGACGTGGTTCGCGATCGGATTCGCGGTGGTGCTCGCGGTCGCGCTGCTGATGAAGTTGAGGCCGGAGTTGGTGATTGAGACGTCGCGCGGTTTGTTGGCGGTCTCGATCGCGACGAGTGCGGTGCTCGTCGTCCCGCTGGCTGTGTGGTGGTACCGCTTCGACACGATGCCGTCCACGCTCGAGCTCGCCGTGGGAGGTGCGCTCGCCGCGATCCTCTTCATCGTGTCGACGATCGTCGTGTCGGCGGCGCTTCTGTCGTTCACGATCTACGAGCTCCAGCGAATCCCGGCGATTCATCAGAAGCCGCGTGGCGTTCCGATGACTGTCGCTGCCGCGATCCTCGTGGCGTTGCTGTTCGTCCCCGCGTACGCGACTCCCGAGCCGCACGCGCAACCGCCGCTGCAGGTCGTGACGACACCCGCGCGTCATCGCGTGGCGCTTGTCGCGGTGGATGGTTTGTCGGACGAGATCCTTCATTCGCGCGCGGATCTGATGCGCGAGTTCGCGTCGGTCGCAGCGGTCGAGCCGATCGCCGGAGCGTCGACCACCGAACGCTGGGCGTCGATCGGTACCGGTGTGCCTGCATCGCTGCACGGCGTGCGATCGGTCGAGGGTGTTCGTCTCGCGGGCGGCTCACACGTGCTGCAAAGCGTTTCGCGCGCCGACTTCGTGCTGCGGACAGTCGCGACACGACAGCCATTGCCGCCGACGATCAGGCGCCGCGATTACATCTGGGAGATTTTCGCCGCTCGCGGAATTCAGTCGCTGGCTGTGAACTGGTGGACGACATCCGACGCGAAAAACGACGCGCTGAATTCAGTCGGTCAGGAGACGATCTTCGCAGCAGCACGCAACAATCCGCTCGCCGTCGACGAAGGCGCGACGCGCCGGTTTGTTGCAGACATCGCGGCAGACCACCCGCAATTCGCGACGATCTACCTTCCTGCGCTCGACGTCATCCTCAACCGCGTACCTGCCGATCCGTCCGCGCGTGTCTCGATGTCCATCCGCGCGCTCGACAACACGCGCGTCCTCGTGCGGACGTTGCGCGACAACGGCTACGACGTCATCCTCGCGGGGCTTCCCGGCGAAACGCAAAGCGGCACCGCGACCATCGCGTCGACTACGGCGATCGGCAAACCGGCATCGCCTTACGACGTCGCGCCGACCCTCGTCGCGCTCGAAGGATTTCCGGCCTCCTCGGAAATGCCGGGCCGCGCGCTGGCTGATGAAGTGGGGCCTCGAATTGCTTCGTACGGGAACAGGGTTCGCTCCGATTCCGCGACGAAGCTGAATCAGGAGTACTACGAGAGTTTGAGAAGCCTCGGCTACATACGGTGAGAAGAATGAAGAAAACAATCGTTATCGCTTCGATGCTGCTCGCTACGGCAGCTCTCGCTCAACATCCACTCACTTTCGACGATCTGGCCGCGATGCGACGCATCGGCGCGCCGCAGGTATCGCCGGACGGGAAGTGGGTCGCGTACGACGCGAGCACCATCGATCTCCCGGCGAATTATCGGAAGAGCGCGATCTATGTCGTTCCGTCGGCCGGCGGTGAGTCGCGAAAAATCAGCGACGGAGTGAAACAGGATGAAGGTCCGGCATGGTCGCCTGATGGCAAGACCATCGCGTACGTCTCGGATCGCGACGGTGGAGCGAAGCAGGTCTGGCTGTACGACATCGCGGCGAACACCTCGCGCAAATTGACAAACGTCTCCGGCGGTGCGGCGAGCGTGAAGTGGATGCCCGACGGCTCGGGAGTCATCTTCACCTCCGACATCTATCCCGACTGCGGCGTCGAGCCGCAATGCATCAAGGACAAAACGACGGCGGAGGGGAGCAAGCCGAGCAAAGGGCGGGTGATCGACAACCTGATGTTCCGTCATTGGAACGCGTGGCTCGAACCAACGCGCACCCACATCCTCTTTTACCCCCTCGGTGCGGGCTCGGCCCGCGATCTGACGCCGGGTGCGTTCGATGCGCCGCCATTCTCAGTCGGCGGCGGCGATGAATTCGATGTCTCGCCCGATGGTCGCGAGCTGGTCTTCGCGCGCAACAGCGAAACGAATCCCGAGCTCTCGACGAACTCGGATGTATTCATCATCCCGATCGCCGGCGGCGACGCGCGCCGCATCACGACGCGGACCGGCGCAGACACCTCACCGAAGTATTCGCCGGACGGAAAGTTCATCGCTTACCGCGCACAGGCCCGCGCGGGCTACGAGTCCGACCTCTGGGAGCTCTGGCTCTACAACCGCGCGACCGGGGCGCAGACGCGTCTCGCGCAGGACTTCAGCAACTGGATCGAGTCATACGCCTGGGCGCCGGACAGCCGGTCGATCTACTTCGCAGCGCCGGAGAACGGGCGACAACCGATCTACCAGGTCAATATCGACGGTGGTCGCGCTACGAAGATCTACGACCTCGGCGGCAGCGCAGACGCGATCAACGTCAGCCGAGACGGTCGCACGATCTACTTCACGCAGTCGACGCTGAAGCGGCCCGCCGACATCTTCTCGATGACACGCGACGGCAAGGCCGTGCAACTCACACATGACAACGATGCGCTCCTCGCGCGGCTCTCGATGGGCGCAGTCACGAGTACGACTTGGACGGGCGGGGAAAACGCGCAGGTGCAGGGATGGATCGTCACGCCACCCGGATTCGATGCGGCGAAGAAGTATCCGGCAGTCGTTCTCATCCACGGCGGACCGCAGGGTGCGTGGGGCGACGCATGGTCTTATCGATGGAACCCGCAGATGTTCGCCGCGCGCGGCTACGTGATCCTCATGCCGAACCCGCGCGGATCGACAGGCTTCGGACAGAAGTTCGTGGAAGACATCTCCGGTGACTGGGGCGGCAACGCTTACGTCGACATCATGAATGGCGTCGATCGCTTCACGTCGCTGCCCTACGTCGACGCGACTCGCCTCGGCGCCGCCGGAGCCTCCTACGGCGGCTACATGATCGACTGGATCCTCGGACACAGCGACCGATTCAAAGCACTCGTCTCGCACGACGGCGTCTACAACCTGACCTCCGAGTACGGGGTCACCGAAGAGCTGTGGTTTCCTGAGTGGGAGTTCAAGGGGAATCCGTGGGACAACCCCGAGCAATACGAGCGATGGTCACCGCATCTGTACGCGAAGAATTTCAAAACGCCGACACTCGTCGTGCAGGGTGAGCTCGATTTCCGCGTCCCCGTCGATCAAGGCTTGCAGCTCTTCACGACTCTGCAGCGGAAGAATATTCCGTCGCGGCTTCTGTACTTCCCCGACGAAGGTCACTGGGTGCTCAAGCCGCAAAACTCGAAGCTGTGGCACACGACGGTGCTCGGCTGGTTGGATCAGTGGCTGAAGTAAGGGGAGTTTATCGTGAGGAGCGAAGCGACGAAGGATCTTTTGCGACGCGGCGATAGGGCCCCTCATCCGTCGCTTCGCGACACCTTCTCCCCGCTCGCGGGGAGAAGGAACATCACGCGCGTTCCCAACCCCGGTGTGCTCTCCAGCCTAACGGTTCCGCCATGCGCTTCGACGATCTGCTGAACGACTGCGAGTCCTAATCCGGCGGAATTCCGCTTCGTCGTGAACAGCGGCTCGAACACGCGCTTCATCGCGTCGGGTGTGATGCCGCCGCCGTTGTCGCCGACTTGCAGCTCGATGCCGGATGGTGTCCTCGCTGCGGTGACGGCGACTTTGCCGCCTGACGGCATCGCTTCGACAGCGTTCGTGACGAGGTGAACGACCGCGCGAGTGAGCTGCTCGCGGTCACCGCTGATGACGAGATCGGAAGGTGCGTCGAACGAGAGGTCGACGGGATTCGTCGCGAACGGTTGCAGCTCCTTGCGAAGCGACGCGAACCATCCATCGACTTCGAGAGGCTGGATGTCGAGCGCGGCCGGCTTGGCGAGGCGCGACACTTCGCTCATCACGGCCTTGGCGCGGCGCAGAGCTGTCTCGATCTGCGTCGCGGAGCTGAGGACCTTTTCGTTGTCCTTGCCGGCGCGCTTGATCACTTCCACGTGCGGCTGGATTCCCATCAGCACGTTGTTGAAGCGATGGATCAGCGCTGACGTCAGCGCCTGCAAACGATCGCGTTCTTCGGAGCTATCGCCCAACTGCGGAGCCGCTGGGTGTGCCGCTGCCCGACCCGCTGAACCCGCCGCCGCCTTCGCCGAGTGCCGGACGTGAAACCGTGGGCGTGATTCCGACCGCTTCCGCGTACTTCAGATACGTGTCGATCGAGGCGATGACGACGCGCGCCTCGACGGTGATCAGGTCGATGCCCACGAGGGAGATTCGAACCCACGCGTCGACGACGATGCCCTTGTCGAGAATTCGATCGAGGACGTCGATGAGTGAAGAGCCGCCCGGTGCGCGTTCAATTGCCATCGTCTACCTGCCTTTTTTGTCTGCCGGTTTACCCGTGGCTTGGCCGCGGGTGGTGAGTTGATTTTCGAGCTCCTGGATGCGCGCTTTCAGCGCGTCGTACTCCTGTGCGGATGGAAGAGACTTCTGTGCGTCGGCGGAGTAGAAGCGATCCGATTTCCACCAGTTGATGCCGATCTTCTCCGCTTTGTCGACGGAGCAGATGACGAGCCGCAGCTGGATCGTCAGCAGCTCGACGTTGGCGAGAGAGACTTTGATGTCTCCCGCGACGACGAGCCCCTTGTCGAGGATCTTGTCGAGGATGTCTACCAGCCCTTGCGGCTGTCGCATCAGTCCCCGCTCTTCAGGCAAACCGCCCCCTTCGTCCGTCGAAAATGTCGGGTGAACATAACACAGGTGGAGTTCCCGGTTCCCAGTTCCTCGTTCCTCGTCAGTCGAGCGTCTTGATCGGGCCGAGGGACAGATTGAGGTCGTCATCCTCCAGTCCGAAGGCCGCCTTCATCTCCACCATCTTCTCTTCCAGCTTCATCAGGGCGTTGCCGAGGCGCTCGATCTCGTCTTCGGAGAGGTTGCCTGCGTCCATGCGGCGAAGGGCCTGCTTCTCGAGGAGGCGGCGAACGAGCTCGATGATCGAGAGGACGAGCCTGGCGAGACCGTTCTCGATCGCTTCGGGATCGGCGGAGATGCGTTCAGGGATCGCCGACTCCGTAAACGTCAGCTGCTCGCGCAGCGCGGCTTCGTCATTCGTGATCAACATCGCCAAAGACCTCCAGGGGCCAGGGAGCGGAAAGGAGAAAGGGTACATCCGGCGCGTCGCGCTTCAGCGCGTCGCCAGCGCCCGCGAGCGATTCGAGGCGCTCCCGTTCGATCAAGCCGGCGAGCTCGATCGATGCCGCGTCGCGATGGATCCACCGATGTTCGACGCACAGCGGTGCGATGTGGCGCTCCACCGCATGCTTGAACGCATCGCTGACGCCGGCGGCGTTCTTCGCGGCGTGAAGCGCCCGCATGTAATCAGCTCCCGACTGAAAATCTTTGCGATCAGGTTTCGGGTGCGGCGTCGCGGCGGGTACCTTCAGGGTCAACTCAACGCGCGTGCGATTCGTCTCGAGGATTCTCCGCCACGCGGCCGCTTTCGGTCCCAGTTTTTCCTGGGCGTCCGCCGGAGTTCGGAACGTGAAACCGTAGCGCACCGCGATGAAGGTTGCACGTTCGAGCAGCGCCGCGCGGATCGATGCGACTCGCACGAGCAGATCTCGATCCGACAACGGCTGATCGTCATGGACCTCAAGCGCGCTGACCACGAGGCCGGCGGCCCGAGTGGCGCGCGCGAGCGGCTCGACATCCTCCGGCCGGAGATGAAGGCCGATGCCGATCGACTTCATCGCAATTTGCTGCTCGGCTTGATGATCCTGTCGACGTTCGCGAGGACGACGTTGAGCCCGAGGTAGAGAAGGTCGACGTCTCCGATGGAGATGATGGCTTCACCGGCGATCACGACACCGCGATCGAGAAGATGATCGAGCGCTTCGAGAACGGAGATCTCGATCTGCTGCGGTGTCTGTTCAGCCATTGGTCACGCTCGCGAACGTGTAAGGGGGCCAGGGGCCGGACACCGCAAGGCTGATGCCTTCGCTCGCGTACCGTTCGTTGAGCTCTCGATGCAGCTCGACGAGCGACGCCTCTTCATCGCGGTTGATCAGCACATTGATCTGCGGAAACGCGCCGTCGCGCTGCTGGCGCGATTCAGCGACCGTGTCGCAGCGCAGCTTGTCCAGAATGCGACTTTCGATCTCGCTCACCACCTGCAACTCAGCGTCGCGCGATGCCTTCTTCCGCTCTTCATCGAGTTTTTTCTTCAGGAGAAACGCCTTGCCCGGAGCGGCCGTGCGCATCTCATCGTTGATCGCGCGCAGTGAATCGACACGAGAAGCGAGAGCTTCGTTCCATTGATTCGGATCGAACTCGATGCGCAGCGTCCATTCCTGCTTCCCCTCGAGTCGTTCGAGCACTTTCGAAAAATCATCGCGGCCCGAACGGAGCTGCGCTTCGACCATCTGTGTGCTTCCGAACAGCGTGAACGCGCGCAACGGGATCACTGTGCCGCCGTTCATCAGCGCTTGCATCACAGACTGATGCCGATATCCGATGGCGCCCAGCCACTCGATGTCGCCGCTGTGCGCGTCGACAGCCTGCTGCGAATACGCCCGTAGATCCACCGGCGTCGCAAACGCCGCCAGCGGTCCCTCGGTGATCTTCTCGACGCGATTCGAACCATCGACCGCTTCCGGCCGTTCCGGTAGAGGGTGACCGGCTTTTCCGATCGCGTAGACCCAGAGTCCTGACACCACGGGCGTCAGTCTGCCGCAACGCGGAACAGCGCCGCAAGGTCGGCGAGGCGGGTGACCGGCTGTTCGCGACGCTCGACGACGAGGAGCTCACCGCTCAGCTCCGCGAGCGCGTCGATCTCGTACGAGCGCATCGTCTGATCGCAGCGGCATTGATTTGCAGGCGTCACGTAGTTCGCGATGACCGCCAGACAGCGCATCGGCAGCGCGCTCAGAAGGCGTTTCGTCTCCGCGATCACGATTCGCTCCGGCCGGGTGACGACGACCGCGGCAGCGCGATCGGAGTGCAGCGTGTCTTCGATCGCATGCATCGCCTTCGACCACGCTACGAGCTCTTCGCCAAGCGCGCCGGCCGGCACAAGCTCGCGATAGCGGAGAAGCGTGCGCATGAATTCGCGGATCCATTCGCCGACGGTCGCCGGCACTTCGAGGAGACGGAGAAAATGTCCCGTCGGCGCGGTATCGACGATCGTCATCGCCTGCGACGGATCCTGCGCGAGCTCGGCCAGGCGCGACACCGCAAATAGTTCATCGGCGCCTGGCGGCGCGATGTCGATCAGCTTGCGAAGCGCTTCGCTGTCATACGCGACCGAGAGATTGCCGGGCGTCAGCGCGCCGATCGCGCGCTCGATCTCGTCCCCGAGCTTCTCGCGGAAGCGCGACCACTTTGCTTTCGTGTCGACGATCTCGACGTTGAGATTCGACGGCGGCTTCTCGCTCGCAAACACATCGCGCAACGCGTGCGCAGGATCGACCGAGATGATCGTGTAATTTCTCTCACGATGCTTGTTCGCGAGTTGCAGCGCGATCGACGCCGCGCAGGTGGTCTTACCCACACCACCCTTGCCGGCGAGAAACAGCAAGCGCAACTGCCCAAGATGAAGGAGAGCGGGCGTCCCGCCCGCAGTGGGCGCGCGTCCCGCGCGAACACTGATAGGGGCGATCGGTGTACACGACCTTGGACTATCGACCACCTTCGCAAATCGTGCGCGGGCGTCCGCGTCCCGCCTCTGTCGCTCCCGATCCAATTCGCAATCCGGATCGAGCACCGCGCGATTCAGAATCACGAACGGGACCTCGATCCCTTCAGTAGAAACCTCATCGATCAAGCGAAGCGTCTGTTCGACGACCCACGGCTCCGAGAGCAGCACGGGCACGAATGTCTTCAATAGTTCGCGGCGCCGTCTGGCATCAGCATCGAAGCGCCCGATGTATTCGTCGATCGCGTCGCGCACGTTGCGCCGCGTGAACTGCCGCACGAGACTCCGGTGTTTCGCCTCGAGCGTATCGAGAGCTTCTGCGAATTGCTGGAAGTGATCTGCGGCTCCGAGCATGCGCAGCGTGTGGCCCGTCGGTGCCGTATCCACCACCACGATCGCATCCTCATTCTCCTCGGCGATCTCTCCGATGCGCATCCATGACATCAATTCGTCGATGCCGGGAACAGAGAGCTCGAAGAACCGCTGCAGCTCGTCGCGATCGAGGTACGTACCGCGGTCACCGATCTCGAGAAGGTTGGGAAGGTTTTCGTTCAGAAACTTCGCGTAGAGCTCCCGCGCGTTGACGGATTCGATTTTCAGGTTGTCGGGTTGCTGCAATGCCTCGTTGCCGAAGAGATCTTCGAGGTTTGACGCTGGATCCGTCGTGAAGAGGATGACTTTGCGGGTCTTTGCGTAGTGCAGAGCAGCGAACGAGGAGATGGTCGTCTTGCCGACGCCGCCTTTGCCCCCGAACATCACCACCCGCCGGTCCGCGAGGGCGTCGAAGGCTTCGGTGAGGTTCACTCGCCGTAGCCGGTGTAGATGCCGATGCCGGGTTCCTGGTCTTCGCCGCGAGCAGCAGCGGCCTCACGCGCGATCTGCTCGCGACGGGCACGGATGTCGCGCAGCGCCTGAAACACTTCCGCTTCTTCGCGCGCGTAATCCTCTTCGCTGATCTCTCGCAGCTCGAGCTTCATCTGCAACTCGATCAGACGCTCTTTCCACGGCGCGTCATCGAGCAGCTGCTCATCGGCCATCTGCTGAACCGTGCGCAGGATCCACTGGAATCCTTTGATCGGTCCTTTGATGGGGAAGAGGAGGATGTCGTCGACGAGGAAAGACATTGTTCGCTGGGTTCCTGAGTTCCTGAGTTCCTGAGTTCCTAGTTCCTAGTTCTCTGAGTTACGGTTCGTGAAGAGGAACCTAGGAACCTAGGAACCTCGGAACCTGCGAACCTATCTCTCCGCTCTCTCCAGCTTCAGGCGGATGTTCACGAAGTTATACGGCGGCCATGGACCCGTATAGAGGAACGAGAGCTTGTTCTCGTACTTTTTCGCGATGTCGGAGATCTGATCGTCGAACGTCTTCGTCTTCTCGCGCTCGACGAGGAACGCTGCGTTCATGATCATCTTGTCGCCGATCGGCTTGTTCGATCGCGACGCGATTGCGGCGTCGCGCAATGCTTCGTAGATCTCGCTGACGTACGCGTCGGCCTTGGCCTGCAGCGCTGACTCCACGACGCGGCCGAGCTGCATGCGCGAGAAGTACGTCGACGTCGTCGTATTCGACGCGATCTCTTCTTTCAGCCGGCGGATCTCTTCGTTCTCGGTCTCGATTTCCTTGATGACCTGGTCCTTGTCCCAGTTCACCTTGAGACCAAACTCGATCTTTCCTTCCATCTTCTGGAGGACGTCGCTCAGCGCCTCGTACGTCCCCTTCAAGAACGCCTTGATGTCGTCTTCTGTTCGAAAGACGGTGCCGAAGCTCATCGGAAGAACGGTGAAGTCCTTCATGACGACTTCGTTCACGTGCTCGTGGGCGAGGGCGTTCTCGCGCGTGGGGTCGAAAACGATGAGCGGGCAGTTCGAGACGACGGCCGCGAATTCGTTGTAATGGACGGTGTAGACGCGGTCGCCGCGCCCACCAATACCGACGCTTCCGAAGTCGCGTGGCGATTCCGTGCGGATGATGCAGTAGACGTACTTTCCTTGCTCGGTATCCGGCTGCTGCGCCTGTACTTGCTCGCTCATGAGCACGACCTCGTGAAGCGGAATACTACAATACAAGTGATTTGCCAGCCTCGTCCCCAGCCCGCATCGCGACGCGCGTCGAACAGTGGTTTTCGTCGCATCAGCGGCCGCTTCCATGGCGCCTGACCTACGACCCGTACCACGTCTGGGTGTCCGAGGTGATGCTGCAGCAGACGAGGATGGAGGTGGTGCTGCGGTACTACGAGCGCTTTCTCCAGCGTTTTCCGGACGTTGCGTCACTCGCAACAGCGACGGACGACGAGGTGCTCGCCTCGTGGTCGGGACTCGGGTACTACCGCCGCGCGCGGATGCTGCGCGACGGTGCGCAGTCGGTTGTCAGCCAATTCCGCGGAGCGGTTCCGGCCGAGGTGGAAGAGCTGAAAAAAATCGAAGGGGTGGGGCGGTATACAGCCGGCGCAATCGCATCCATCGCGCACGAAAAACGTGCGCCGATCGTCGACGGCAACGTCGCGCGGATCCTGTCTCGATTCACCGGCATCGATGAACCACTCGGCTCCCCTGCGTCGATGAAAGCGGCGTGGATCGAATCGGAACGCCTCGTCGCCGCGTGCACGTCTCCGCGCGATTTCAATCAAGGGTTGATGGAGTTGGGAGCGCTGGTCTGCAAACCGCGCGATCCCGATTGTGCGAAGTGTCCGTTGCGTACCGATTGTTTCGCGTACAGACACAGACGCGTCGAGACGTTGCCGCGTAAAAAGATCAAAGCAGAAACGCGCGAGATGAACGTGGCGCTCTACATCATCAGCGACGGGTCGGGGCGCGTGCTCATGCGACGCGAGTCGGGCGCGCTGATGAACGCGATGATGCACCTTCCGCACGGCGACACCTCGCTGCTCGCCGGCGCGCCGCTGCGCATCAAGTCGGAAGAGCTCCTGGCCACGTTCCGTCACACGATCACAACACGTCGCGTCGCGTTCAGCGTCTTTCGCGGAAAACTCGCGTCGGCGATCCGCGACGATGGGGACTATGAATGGATCGATCCACGAAGACTCGAAGATGTGCCGCATCCATCGTATGTGGCGAAGGCGTTGGCGTTTTGGAACCTCTGACCGGTTAAACTTCGACATGCGCGGGCGGGTGCTGCTTCTCCTCTTCTCGATCTTCATCCTCTCAACCACAGCTTTTCCCCAATGCGACTACCACCTGCAATACAGCGGCGGATATCGCGCGTCGATCTACGACCTGTGGGTCGACGGAAACGATCTGTGGGCAGCGACGGGCTACGGCGTGCAGTTGTTCGATCGCTCGATCGATCCGCCGCAGCTCGTGGCGACGGTTGCGGTTCCTGGCTTGACGCGCGTCGTTCGCGCTGCAAACGGGATCGCGTACGCCGGCGGGAACAGCGGCATCGCAGTCGTCCGCAAGAACGGCGCATCGCTGCAACTGGTGCGGATGATCCCGACTGCATCGGTCAACGACTTGATCCTCCGCCCGACCGCATTGTTCGCAGCGACGACAGCCGGCATCGCGGAGTTCGACCTGATCGACGCGCAGAATCCGTCGCGCAGCAGCGCGACGTTCCCGACGACGGTCACCAACGTGACGTCGATCGCGGCAACATCCTCGACGCTTTACGCGGCCGATGGTGACGCCTCGATCGAGGCGTTCTCGATCGTCGTGCCATCGGCGCCTCAGAAATTGTCCTCGATCGCGACAGTCACGCGGCCGCAGAGCGTGGATGTCATCGGAACGCGTCTCTACGCATCCGACTTTCAGCGCACGGAAGTCTTCAACGTGCAGGGTTCGTCGCCGGTCAGCCTGAGCTCGTTTTCCTATCCATCGATGTCGATCGCCGAAGTGAGTCCGAATGTCGTGCTCGTGTCGGGCAACGATCGTCAGATTCGCGCGATCGATGCGACGCTGCCGGAAAATTTTGTGGAGCTCTTCAAGACCGAGCTCGCGCCGGGCGGCGGGACGGTGAATCGAATTGCGGCGCTCCGTGTCGCGGGCGGCAGGCTTTACGTCGCCGGCGGTGACACGGGTCTTTCGACGTTCGACGTGTCGCACTTCGCATCGCCGTTCCCGGTGCAGGCGTATTCGATCGGCGGATCGTCATCCGTCGTCATCACACCGCAGGCTGTGTATCTCGGACGGTCAGACACGGGCATCCAGGAATTGAATCGCGGAGCCGCAGGAGGACTGGTTCTGGCGCGGCGCTGGTCGCCGTCGGCAGAAACCGTCCACGACGCCGCCGACGGTTTCCTCATCTCATCGACGGGGAAAACGCTCGAGTTCTGGACTCTCGCGTCGCTCGTGCCGCAGCTCATCTCGACCGCCACCTTCCCGACTCCGGTGCAGACCGCGTTTCTCGGAACGAACGCCCGCGTGACCGCACTGCTGCAGGACGGAACGCTCTGGACCGCAGATATGTCGCAGGCATCGCCGTCGCCGGTACGCGTCGCGACGGGAGTCGGAACGCTGACTCAGCTCGCGCGGTCCGGATCGTCGTTTGCGGCGACGCAGATTTCAGAGGAAGGAAACACGACCATTCATTACTGGTCCGGCGATTTGAATGCCGCGCCGGTCGATACAGTCGTTCCCGGCATCTCCAGCGCTCTCGCGCTCGATGGCCAGCGCATCGCAGTGTTCACGTTTCGCGGAATCACTGTCGTCACCGCCGGAACCGCGTTCGGTGCGCCACTGCCCGGCTCGAACGCTGAAGTCGTACGGTCGATCGAGATGGCGAACGGCAAAGTGCTCGCGCTCACCGACCAGGACAAAGTCCGGATCTGGAACTTGTCGAGCGGCGCGCTCGAGAAAGAGATCTTTGTTCCCGGAGATCCGCTGGCGATCGACACGGAGTCATCGACAGCGATCGCCGGAATCGCAACGGCGACCGGCGTCGCGCAGCTGAACTACGGGACGACGACGTCGCTCCCCTCGTTCCTCGCCAGAAGCGGCGGGAACACGTACTACAAGAAAGCCGTCGCGTCGGCGTCTCGTCTTTATCTCTTCGATGGGCGCGTCGTCGACGTCTTCGAGATCGACGCCACCGCCGCGCCGCGCTGGCTCGCGTCCGTATTCGCGACTGCGGTCATCGACATCGCCGCGTCCGAGACGATGCTGTTCACGCTGGCAAACAATGGCACCGTCACCAAATACAGCGGGGACGGCGTAGCCCTCGGAACCGCGAACGGCACCGAGACCAACGCCACTCCGCTCGCGATCTCCGCCGTCGCCGGCGCGCCGTGGGTGTCGTTCTCGATCGGCTGCACGACCGGCAACTGCGAGAAGCGAACAAACGTCCTCGACCCGCAGTCTCTCGTCAAGACTGCGACGTTGAGCGGCGGCATCATCGACGTCGCAACCAACGGCACGCGAGCATACGCACTGACCGATCTTCCGATCGAGATCCGCGTTCTCAACGTCGCCGACCCTCTGCATCCTTCGACGATCGTGAGTCGCGCCGCCGACGTCACCGCCGTCTCCATCGCTGCCAACAACGGTGTCGTCTACCTCCTCGGCGATAAGGTCTACGCGTACAACGAGTCATCGCTGACGCGCACCGGCGAACAACTTTCATCGATTCAACCGGCCACGGGCGCCGACCTTCTCCTCGACAGCGGATGCGCGACGATCGCCGGACGCTCCTCGCTTGCGGAGACATACGCCCTTCCGCAGTGGTCCACAAGCTCCGCACTCGCAGTGCCCGGCTCGATCCGATCGATGCGCGTCGCCGGCAACCGCCTCGTCATCCTCACCGACTACTCGGTCGAGGTCTGGTCGCGCGGCGCTGCACCGGCGCTGCCGAGGCGTCGCGCAGCGCAATGAAGATCCGTTTCGTGAGTGACGAGCATGCGTATCGCGTCACGCTCGACGATCCACCGCTGCACATCCTCGATCTGGCGATGCTCGAGGAACTGCGCGACGCCATCGGACGCGTCGGCAACGATCGCCACTGTCTGATCATCGACTCGACCGGCGACCGCGCCTTCTCCGCCGGCGCCAGCGTCCAGGATCACCTCGGCGAGCGCGTCGCGACGATGCTCGCGCGTTTTCACGATTGCTTCCGCATCCTCGCGAAACTCGACGTCGTGACCGTCGCACTCGTCCGCGGCGCAGCGCTCGGCGGCGGATGCGAGCTCGCGCTAGCGTGCGACTTCGTCCTCGCCTCCGACCGCGCCCGCTTCGGCCAGCCCGAGATCAACCTCGGCGTCTTCCCGCCAGTGGCCGCGTATCAGCTCTCGCGACAGACGTCGCCGAGAAAAGGACTGGAGCTGCTGCTGAGCGGCGACCCGATCGACGCTCGAGAAGCCGAGCGCCTGGGCCTCGTCAACGCAGTGTTCGCGGCGGCGGAATTCGAAGAGAAGTGCGAAGCGTGGCTGCAGAAGCTCTACAAGCAGAGCGCATCGTCACTCCGCTTCGCGAAGAAAGCCTTCCGCATCGCGCAAGCCGAAGAGTTCGACGACCGCCTCGCGAAAGTCGAGCGCCTCTACCTCGAAGAATTAATGAAGACGAAAGACGCGAACGAGGGACTGCAGGCATTCATCGAGAAGAGAAAACCGAAGTGGAGTTCTTAGTTCGACGCTTGTGGCCACACTTCCAGCTCGCGTCGCAGTAGATCCTTCGCTTCGCTCAGGATGAACTAAAGAGCGTTCACTCCTGCTGCTCGAACATCACCGCTTCCTTGCTGCCGAGCCTGATGTTCATCGTCTTCCCGGGCATCTGCGCGCTTGGGAACGCGGCGATGACTTTCCAGCACATTGGGATCCTAAGCTTAGAATTCCACGTGGACAAGTTGTCGCG
>JADMIO010930431.1_pt1 | contig 66782 bp, 61 predicted proteins | sample 8958161 | NCBI WGS metagenome assembly JADMIO01 (sample SAMN16585339, study PRJNA669376) | soil metagenome | isolation source: Crop rotation soil | place: USA: Cullars Rotation, Alabama | collected 2011 | reverse complement strand
AGGTGAGCCAGTGTGATTACATTTGCGGCCTAACTGTGGCCAGTCCAGTTACGCTGGAGTCACTAGTATTTAGGTGACACTATAGAAGCGGCCGCGACAACTTGTCCACGTGGAATTCTAAGCTTAGGATCCCAATGTGCTGGAAAGCTACGTCGAAACCCATCAGCTGATCGGCGGCTATGTCTCCGTGCCGGACCCGCGCAATTCACAGGATCCGGACGGCGCCGGGCCGCTGCCGGCGGCCTGCCCGGGCGGCGGCGCCAATCTTCGCGACGGCTCCTGCTATCCGAACATCGTCAACTTCGCGAACACCAACACCCACTATCACAATTGGCTGCCGTCGCTGAACGCGGCCTATAACGTCTCCGACAATGCGGTGGTCAGGCTGGCGCTGTCGCGGACGATGACCCGGCCGAACCCGAACTCGATGCTTCCGGGCGTGAGCTTCACCTCGCCATCGGCCGATACGGGTAGCCGCGGCAATCCAAGCCTCGATCCCTTCATCTCGAACAATATCGATCTCGGCTTCGAATATTATATGGGCGGCGGATCCTATATCGCGGTCGCGGCTTTCCGGAAATCGATCAGCGGCTTCACGGTCAACGGCAACGTCACTTTGCCGTTCAGCGACCTCGCCCAATATGGCATCACCTTCGACACTTTGACCCCGACGCAGCAGACGGCGATCACGTCGCGCGGCGGCCCGGCCTCCGCGACGGTGGTGCTGACCCAGCAGGTCAATGCGGACGGCCGGCTGATCGTCGACGGCCTCGAAGGCACCTGGGTGCAGTCGCTCGACTTCCTGTTCGGCCGCTATCTCGGCATGCGGGGCTTCGGCTTCTCGGTCAACGGCACGATCATCGACCAGAAGGGCACGGGCACGCAGCCGCCGGTCGCGGTCGGCGTGGCGCCGCACACCTACAACGCGACCTTCTATTACGAGAATCACGGCATCAGCGCGCGGCTGTCGACGACCTGGGCGGAAGGATCGCAATCGTCGGGCCTGAACCAGAACGGCATCCCCAACGCCGCCCTGTTCTCCGACGATTACCAGCAGTGGGATTTCTCCTCGAGCTTCGATCTTTCGACCATCTTCGGCTCGGCGCACCTGCCCCAGCTGACCTTCGACGTGGTCAACATCTTCAAGGCCGAGCAGCGCTCCTACTTCCAGTTCGAGAATGCCGCCTTCACTTCCTACCAGCCGGGACGCACCGTCCTGATCGGTTTGCGCGGCCGCTTCTAGAACCACTTTCCGAGCCCGACCGCCTGGAGCGGCGCTATCCGCGAGGATGCGCCGCTCCTTTCGTGTGATAGGAAGGCCGGATGACGAAGCTTCTCGCCCTCGCCGGATATGCGGCGCTGCTGCTCACCGGAGCGCCGGCGACGGCCGAATCGGGCGCGGGCGCCTTCGCGACCGGTCATTACCGCAATCTCTTCGCCGAAGCGGATCCGAGGATCGGCGAAGCCGAAGTCCGGGCGCGGCTCGACGCCTATTGGGCTTCGCTGTTCGGAACGGACCCGGACCGGCGCCTCTATTATCCGTCAGCGCCGAATGCGAACGGGCCGACCGCCTATATCCACGACGTCTATAATGACGACGTGCGCAGCGAGGGCATGTCCTACGGCATGATGATCGCGGTGCAGATGGACCGCAAGGCCGAGTTCGACGCCTTGTGGAACTGGGCGCGGACCAACATGCATTATGCGAGCGGTCCGCGCGCCGGCTATTTTCGATGGCAATGCCAGCCGAGCGGCTGCGCGCGCGACAGCGTGCCGGCATCGGACGGCGAGGAATATTTCGCCATGGCCCTGTTCTTCGCGGCGCATCGCTGGGGCAATGGCAGCGGCATTTACGATTATGAGAGCGAGGCCAATGCGATTCTCGACACGATGCTGCACAAGGAGGAGATGAATGGCGGCGTGGTGGCGGGCGTGACCAACATGTTCGACCGCGCGCAGCAGCAGATCGTGTTCGTGCCGATCGGCCAATGGGCCGGCTTCACCGATCCTTCCTACCATTTGCCGGCCTTTTACGAATTGTGGGGCCGATGGGCACGCGGCTGGAACGGCCGGCGCGAGCAGGATCGCGCCTTCTGGCGGGCCGCGGCGGCGCGCAGCCGGCGGCTCTTCATCCAGTCGACCCATCCAGCAACCGGCCTTGCGCCCGATTATGCGGAGTTCGACGGGCGGCCGCACGCGACCGACGGCCATGGCGATTTCCGCTTCGATGCCTTCCGGACCGCGATGAACTGGTCGGTCGACCAGGCATGGTGGGCGGCCGATCTCGAGGCGGCGGCGCGGAGCGACCGGCTGCAGGCCTTTTTCGAGCGGCAGGGCATGGGCGTTTACGTGAACCAATATCGGATCGACGGCACGCCGATCGGCAATGATCGATCGGATGGCCTGATCGCCGCAAATGCCGTCGCCTCGCTGGCGGCGAGGCATGCGCGGTCGCGGGCCTTCGTCGCGGCGCTCTGGGCGCTGGAGCCGCCGCGCGGCCGCCCCCGTTATTATAATGGCATGCTCCAGTTCATGGCGATGCTGCATGCGAGCGGGCATTTCCGGATCCATTGATCCTCGGCTAGGATGAACCGGCACGACAGGGGGAGTGGACGATGGGCAGGCTTGCAGCTTTTGCGGCGGTGCTGGCGGTGGCGATGCCGGCGGCCGCGGCCGGGCAATATGAGACTCCGGTCAATCCGCCGGATCCGGCCGCCCAGCTCACCGAGCTGATCGACATTTATGACAGCGCCTGCCTGCGCGCCTTCCCCGACGATCGGGCGGTCGCCGAAGCGATGACCGCGCGCGGCGCCACACCAATGGACGATGCCGAGGTGCGCAGCATCCTTCACGACGATCCCGGCAGGGGCTGGATCATCCCCGGCCGAACGGCGCCCTTCCGGCTCATCCTCGAGGCACCGCCCTTCCATGCCTGCGGCGTGCGGACGACGACCGCCGCGGGGTTCCCCGACATGGCGCCCTATCGCGGCCTGGCGGAACGGTTCGAGGCCGGCGGCGGCTGGCAGCGCTTCGGCCCGGAGTCGATGGACGTCGGGAACATCCACAGCGTCGCCGCCGGAGAGCGGCGTGAAGTCCGGGGCAGCACCGAGTCGCTTATGGTCTTCCTCAACACGCCGGACGAGAAAAGCCGCGACGCCGCGCACAGCGCGATCGAGGTCCGGTTCGTGCATCAGATCTACAGGCCGAACTGAATTTCGAACCGGCCAGGCCGGCCGAAGGACGATTCAGCCCACTTATCCACGTTATCCACGTAATCCACAGGCAGAAAGGCCCAGATTCCGCTTGGTGCGACTCGGAAGCTCAAGTCACTATCAAACTTCGCGATGAGGAACGGACCTCCCGCAAGGGAAGAAAGTTCGGAAACGCGACCACCGCGGAGGCGGGCAGCGATCTTCGGATCGAAAGCCACCAAAGCGATGGAAGGACCTTCGAAGAAGAAGTGTGAGGCGCAAGCCGATCCCAATTTCTTCAAAGGACCAGCGGAACCGGAGGCTTCGGCCAAAGTAACCGTGAACGGGCAAGTGCCAGGTTCGCCTGAAAACTGCTCGTAGGGAACCGACCGGGGTCGCAAGACCTCGGCCGGAACCCCGAACACCCAAGGAGCTTGCTCCGAAGGCGTTCAAAACCGCTCGGGAAAGACGCCAAGCCCTCACCGGCGCGGCAGTTCGGACCCGGGACAAGTGGGGGCCGGTGGCAACACCGGCTCCCATTTTGATTCTGGGGCAGGTGCGGGGCCCCTTCCACCAGCCTGCGGCTGGTCCCCCTCCCCCGTCCCAGGGAGGTACTAGCGTGCGACATGTTGCGACAAAGGTCCGCCAGCAGGACATATTGTCGCGACAAAGCCAGCCCATTCCTCGGTCCGGTTTCGAGGAGATCCATCATGCGCGCGCTGCTCCCATCCGTTTTCGGTCTAGCCCTGCTTGCCTCCGCCTGTGCGTCGAACGGGCCGCCGCAGCGCTTCGACGGCCATGGCAGGAACATGCATCGCGGCGGGCCGCGCCGCGGCGGAATGGGCATGGGGCCGCGGCAGATGCTGTTCGTCAGCCCGGCCGGCAAGCCGTTTCGCGGCGCCCCCGGCCAACCGGCGCCGATGGCGGCCTGGTTCGCCGAGGCCGATGCGGATCATGACGGCGCGATCAGCTATGCCGAGTTCCAGGCCGATTTCCGCCGCTGGTTCGCCGAGCTGGACACCAATCATGACGGCGAGATCGCGCCCGACGAGGTCACTCGCTACGAAACCGAGATCCTCCCCGAAATGGCATCGCGCGGCGGCTTCGGCGGCGGCATGGGTGGACGGAGCGGCGGCGGCATGGGCCGAGGCGGCGGCATGGGCGGCCATCGCGGCATGGGCGGTCGCGGCGGAATGGGCGGGCGCCCCGGCGGCGGCGCAGGCGGCGCGGCCGGCGCCTATTATCCCGCCGGCGCGGCGCGCTTCGGCCTGCTGCCCATCCCCCATCCGATCATGGCCGCCGACGCGGATCTCAATCGCGGCGTCTCCATCGCCGAATGGGACCATGCCGCGGCATCGCGGTTCAACATGCTCGACGAAATGCATGTCGGCCGGCTGACCATGGCCGAACTGAGTGCGCGCCGGATGCGGACCATGGAAGGCTGGCGCGGCGAGCGGCGGCCGCAACCGCAGCCGACGCCGGGTCAGCCCGAGAGCGGAGTACCCGAGCAGGACTGAGTAGGGCCGTATCGAACTTCAGCCTAAAGCCTTCTCCCCAGGGGAGAGAGGGTTGGGTGAGGGGGTTCTGAGTCCGGGATTAGACATCCAAAGCCGAGCCCCCTCACCCCAGCCCCCCACGATCTTTGTCGATGCAGCCTAGCGCCCTTCCATATGCTGGTCGGCGATGCGGTTGGGATCGACCATCGGCGTCGCCCTGGCCGACGGCGCCGCGGCGGCGCGGCGCTCCATCTCGGCAATGGCCCGGCGCTGGGCGACGCTCGATCCGACCGGGCGGGCGCGGCGCATGCCCGAGCTCGCCAGATCGAGGGGCGGCAGCGGCCGGCCGGCCTCGATGTCCGCGACGCGATGCTCCATGAAATTGGCGAATTGCTGGTCGAGATAGCCGTTCGGCACCATCGACAAGGCGATGCCGGCGTCGGTCTCGTAACTTGAGCCGAGCGCATAGGCGTCCAGATCGAATTCGGCGGTCAGCCGCGTGCCCTTGTCGTCCGGACCGGGCGCGAAATGGAGATCGACGTCGACCACCGGGCGATCGTCGAGCAGGATCTCGTAATGGATTTCCTGGCCGGGCGTCTTTTCGACGCGGCGGGTGATGCGATGCTGCCCGTCGCCGCTCGCCTCGGTGACAGTGCCGGCCGGCCCGAGCGCGGAGAAAGCGGCGTAAACGGCCATGGGCGACTTGCTGACGACCCGATCGAAATCCGGGCCGGGCGAGCCGGCGAGAAAATAGATTCCGCCGGCGCCGACCGCGGAAATGCCGCACAACATCGCCTTCATCTTCAATCCCCTGCCGTCCGGGAAACTTCATGCCTGCAACATTTTAACGAAGGATTGCCTCGCGCTTCGCGGCCGCGCTAATTTCCAGCGAACGGGAGGAGAGTGAGATGGCCGAAGCCCTGGACGGCGGCTGCGCCTGCGGCACGGTGCGCTACCGGCTGAAAGACCTGCCGATGTTCGTTCATTGCTGCCATTGCACGAGCTGCCAGACCGAGACCGGCAGCGCCTTCGTGCTCAACGCCCTGATCGAAGCGGACCGGGTCGACACGATCGCCGGCGCCCCCGAACCGGTGATGACGCCGTCGGAAAGCGGCAAGGGCCAGCAGGTCTGGCGCTGCCCAGATTGTCGCGTCGCGCTGTGGAGCAATTATGGCGGCGCGAACGACCTGCTGCGTTTCGTCCGGATCGGCACGCTGGACGTTCCCGCGGCGCTACCGCCCGACGTTCATATCTACACGCGATCGAAGCTGCCCTGGGTGTCGCTGCCGGACGGCGCGCCGGCCTTCGACGCCTATTATGACAGCAAGACATGGTGGCCGGCGGCGAGCCTGGAGCGGCGCAGAGCGCTGTTCGGTTAATAGCAACGAGCACAACCAATTTCGTCATTCCCGCGCATGCGGGAATCCCGCTTTTTCCTTCCGGCCAAAAACCTTCCGGTTACGAACAAGAAGAAGCGGGATTCCATGAACCGGGATCCAAAGCTCCGTCCGGGGGACGGAGCGCCCGGTTCATTTCGCGGGAATGACGGGGGGAAAGATTGGATGGGGTTTACGCCTTCGCGCGGCGCTTCGCGCCCCAAGTCAGCGCAAGGCGCCAGAAGGGAATGGTGACGAGACCGAGCTGGCAGAAGGCCGGCATCACGAATGCCATGGCGACCGCCGTCGCCGCGCCGAGCACGACGCTGACGCCGCGCTGCCGGACATAGGCGATCGCCTCGGACGAGGCCTTTTCGTCGACCATCGGCGGGCTGGTCGCGGTGCGATTGACCTTCAGGTTGAGCAGCGCCGCGGCGAGCATGACCAGGCAATAGAAGATGGCCGGCACGCGCTGGAAGATGTTCGAGCTCAGATAGGCGGTGACGAAGGGCATGAAGGCGATCATGCCGAGTAAGGCGAGATTCCAGCCGAGCACGCGCGGGCTGTAATGGGCGGCCAGGCTGAAGGCGCGATGATGGCCCATCCAGAACATGCCGATCACCGCGAAGCTGACCGCGAAGCCGATCAGATTGGGGACGAGGTGGGCGAGAGCCTGGATATGGACCAGGTCCCCGGTGCCGCGCGGGAATTCGGGCGCGTGCAGCTCGATCACCAGCAAGGTGATCGCGATCGCGAAGACGGCGTCGGAAAAGAACACCATGCGCTCGAGCGCGTGATCGGTCTTTGCAGCGGCCATTGCCACCCCCCCTTTTGCGCCGAGACTATCGGTCCATAAGTGCGGCGACAATGCAGCCTTACGGCTTAATCAGGACGAGCGGATGGAAGACCAGGCGAAAATGGACGCCACGATCCTGCAGGTCGCGAGAGCCGACCTGGTCGGCATCGACCAGAGCCCGCCCATAGTCGATGCGCAGGCTGAGCGCGGCAGAAGGCTGCCAGGCGAGCATGACCCCGACGGAAGCGATCTTGTCGGGGCTCGGATCAGGCCCGTTGAAATTGTCGGCCAGTGCCGCGTCCGCGAAAATCCCGGCGGTGAAGGCGCCCCAATTCCAGCCCCCGGGGGCGCGGCCACGCGGCGAAATGCTGAACGGGTGGGCCATCTCGATAGAGCCGACCAGTCCGCGATCGGCGAGAAGCAGAGTCTCGCGATAGCCGCGCACGCTCGCTGCGCCGCCGATCGCAAGTCGCTCGCCGGAATAGAGGACCGAATCCGCAATCTGGCCAGTGAGCCGCGCGCGCAGCTCGAGGCCGTGCCGATCCAGCCGCCGCGCGTAATTAAGCTGGACGAGCAAGCTGTGGAAATTCCGATCCGCGTCGGGAATCAGCGGCTGATCCGAGAGCGTTCCCCACAGGAGCATGGTCGCGGTCGCCGAAACAGCGAGAACCTGATCGACGTTGCGCAGGACATAATCGGCGACGAGGCGCATCGCACCATATTCGGCGCGCCCGTCGACGGAGCCGGGCGCGAAAGAGAAAGGCTGGCCAAGCAGGAAAGCGCGCTGCCGCCGCCAGCCCAAGGCGACACCCAGCGAGAGCTGGCGCGACGGGGACCAGCGGCCGGTAGACAGTGGCGTCAACGGGAAATCGACAATGCGGCGGACGAGCGAGGCCTCCGCGCCGACGTCGCGGGCGCGTATGTCGAGCGGCACGAGCGGACGATCGACGACCGCGGCGCGATTGAAATTGGCGCGGGCCGAGAAGGTCGTCTGACCATCCAATATGGGGGTCGCATAAGCGGCGGCGCCGTCGAGAACGCCCCTGGTCGCGCCGAATTCGGCGCTGAACGTGTCGCCGGCCGAGATCAGGTTGCGGAATAGGCCGCCAATGGCGAGCCGCTCACCGCCGACCGACGGGGAGCGGCTGTTGGCGGCGCTGAGATAGAGGTCGGTGCGCTCGCGCGGCAGGACGACGAGGTTCAGGCTCGCCTCGCCAGGCGCCCCGCCGGGGCGAAGCTGCGCGTCCACAGTCTGAATGGCAGGATTGTCGGCGAGCCGCCTGAAGTCGCGCTCGATCCGAACCGCGTTGAGCGGACGCCGATCGGCCGACGCCATGCGCGCGCGGACATAATGTTCCGAGAGCCCGCGCCGGTGCCCGTCGGCCCAGCTGACCTGCACCGGCCGCGCGCCGGCCGACGGCGCTACGAGGCGGCCATGAATCAGGCGGAGCCGAAGCCGGCCGGCATCCGGGCCTGACCGGGGCTCGACCAGCAGGCCCGAATTTATGAAACCCGCGGTGAGGAAGGCGCGGTTGATCAATTGCACCAGCGCGACCGCGCGATCCGCCGCGCCGCCTTCGATCGCATTGAGCGCGAATTGCCGACGCACCCAGGCCGCGTCGAGAGGCCCGCCGGATTCATGCTCCAGCGTCAGACCTGAGCGCGCCTCCACAGGCGGCCGCCAACCGCGTGGCGGGGCGCTCTGCCTCCGCTGCCGGGCAGTTGCGCCCTCATCTTCGAGGATGTCCACGGACCGGACCCGCGTTTCGTCTTCGAGCAGGGGAGAAGCTCCGCCGTCCGCCGGTGGCGCGAGGATCGGCGCCATTGGAAGCGAATAAGGCGGCAAGGGCAGCGGAGCCGCTTCCGGGCCGGTTCGCGGACCCGGGCCCGGCGCCTGCTGCGCATCGGCAGCCGCTGGCAAGAGGCAGGCGAGCGCGAGAAGCATGACGGAGGCGCCGCGGCGCACGGCCGGAATCACGCGCACCGGTCCGGCCGCGCCGGGTCCGCGATCGCCGGCCGCGCATAGGGGCCGACCGGCCGTACGACCAATTGGCTTACCCGGCCCGTTTCACGGACGGCCGCGCACTGGCCGCGAAGCACGGCCGAAGGATCGATCACCGACAGGTCGCGCTCGACCGTACCACTGCTGACGTCGCCCACCTGGGCTTCGAGAAGGAAGCTGCCGTCCACAGCGACGCGATTTAACCGGTCCGCCGAGCTGATGAAGAATTGCGACTGGATCTGCACATTCGCACCGCCGCGCTCGCCAAGGGCGAGGATGGAGCCCCCGTCGGAGATGATCGCTCGGGGCGCCGCAATGATGATCCTGCCGCCAGTGCCGGGTCCCGACGAGGTGGTGATCACGCCCGGAGCTTCGGCGCCGAACAGGCGCAGCAGGCCATCTTCCGGCATGGTGACGACGATATCGCCGGCGGCGCCCGCCACCGAGCTGGTCGAGATCTCGCCGCCATCGGCGAGGTCGATCGCGGCGGATTGGATGGATACGCGCCCGGCATCGCCAGCTTCGGAAAATTCGTTGGCGCTCGAGATGGTCGAGCCGGCGTCTGCGACCCGAACCGCGTCGGCGGCGATCGCGATCGAGCCGGCGGGCCTGGCATTGTTGGAGATGGTCTCGACGCTGCCGCCGCCGAGCATTTCGAGCCGCCCCGCTTCGATGAGCACTGAGCCCGAGCCGCCCGTCGAGCCGATGGTGCTGCCCGAACTGATGCGCGAATTGTCGAGCAGGACGCTATCGGCTGCAACGATGATCGTGCCGGCATTGCCGGCGCCGATCGTCGACGAGGAGATTTCAGCGGCGCTGTGCGCGACCAGGGCGCCCGCGTCGAGGCGCACCGTGCCTGCATTGCCGGTCGACCCCTCCTCGGCGCGCGAGGCAATGTCCGCGCCCATGGCAAGATCGACGGAGCCCGCGGCGATCTTCACCTGCCCACCGTCGCCGGAGCCGAAGGTCGAGGACAGGATCTGCGAGAAGTTGCCGACGTCGAGCCGATCGGCGACGATGCCCACGCCGCCGCCCTGGCCGCTGCCGAAGGTGGAGGAGGAAACGAGCGACCCATTGTCGATCTGGATCGCGCCGCCGTGCAAATCGATGTTGCCGGCCCCGCTCGCATCGAGACCGGCCGCGGAAGTGATGCTGCTCAGGCGGTCGACGCGGATCGAATCGGCTCCGACCGCGATGCGACCGGCACTTCCGGTGCCGTCGGCGCTGGAGCTTATCGCCGAAAACTCCATCGCGACGCTGCGCGCCGCGATGTCGATGGCGCCGGCATTGCCGCTCGACCCGAAGCGAGCCGCGCTGGCCACGCGCGCATCGTCGAGCAATTGCACGCTTTCCGCGCGGATCGCGATCGAGCCGGCATTGCCCTGGGTGAACGTGTCGGAATTGATCGAGGCCGGCTGCCCATCCCGGCCGCGCACCGTCACCGTCGTCGCGTCGATGACGATATCGCCGGCATTGCCGCCGGGGCTGCAGCCTTCGACGACGCAGCCGCCTTGCGCGGTTGTCGAGATCTCGCCCGCATCGAGGTCGACGCTCCCCGCCTGGATCCGCACCCGTCCGGCATTGCCCCCGGAGAAACTCTCGGACGAGATCAGTCCGAAATTCTCGATCCGCAGGCTGTCGGCGGCGATCGCGATCGCGCCGGCATTGCCGCGCGTGAAGGTGCTGGCGCGGATCTGACCTGTATCGCGGATCACGAGGCTGCCGACATCGAGATTGATCGACCCGCCGGGGCCGCCGTCGAAGTCGGGGAAGCCGCCCGGCGTACCGCTGTCCGACTCGATCAGGGATTCGAAACCCACCAGCAGAGACCTGGCACGGATCGAGATTTCGCCGCCGGGCCCGAGGCCGAAGGTCTGCGACGCGATCAGCGCGCCGTTGCTCATCGCGACGCTTTCGGCAAGCAGGTCGATCCGCCCGCCGCCGCCGACCGAGAAGCCGTCCGAGGTGATGAAGACCGGCCCATCCATGACGAGGGAGCCGAGATCGAGCCGGATCGCGCCGGCGCTGCCGTCGCCGCGGGAATCGGAGGAGATGCCGGTCGGGCCGATCGGAGCCTCGCGCGTGCCGCTGCTGGTGATGTCGAGCGTGCCCGCCCGGATTTCGATCGCCCCGCTCGGCTGCTGCGAGGCGGTGGAGGATGCGATGGTCGATCCCTCGCGCAGCATCACCCTCCCGGCGCGGAGCGCGATGCGGCCCGGGGCGGCCGTCGCGCCGGCGACGGAGTCGCTGACGAGGCTCGACCCGTCATCGATCGCAATATCCCCGCCGGCGACGAGCAGATCGGCAGCGGCGGTCCCGCCATTGCCGATCGACAAGCCGGAGCGCGCGATGCGGACCGCGCCGGTCAGGCCCGCCGCGGCCAGCGGATCGCCGATTTCGATCTGGCCGGCGCCGTCTCCGACCCCAACCAGATGGAGCGCGGTGCCGGAAATCCGGCTGTCTTCGATCGCGATGTCGGCGCCGGCCAGCGTCAGGCGCCCGGCGGTGGGAAGGAAATCCACCTCCGCGCGGCTCACGACGATGCCCGCCTGCGCGCCGAGGAATCCGAACGCGGCAGGCGGCGCGACCGAAAAGGTCGAGCCGCCGGGCGTCGTCATTGCGAATGCAGGCCCGGCGGCGAAGCGTATCTCTTGTGCCGTCGCGAAGTGGGCGGCCGCCGGAACGTTGATCTGCGCCCCTTCGCCGAACATGATGCCGGCGGGGTTGATGAACCAGAAATCGGCATTGGGCAGCGCCGTCGAATCGATGGTGCCATCGATGTGCGACGGCGAGCCGCCGGTGACGCGGCTGACGACATTGGCGATCGAGCCGGGATCGCCGGACGAGGAAACGAACCTCGCGGACTCGCCGCGGGCCAGATCGAACTGGGCGAAGCTATGAAACAGATTGTTTCCGGCACGGGTGCCGCCGTCGATCAGCTGGGCGGTGCCTGCCGGGGTCACGGTTGTGCCGAGCGATCGCGCAGGATCCACATCCGGCACGATTTGCGTGACAGCCGGTTGGAGGGCGGCGGCCTGGTGTGCCGGCACGGCCGCCGCCAGCGCGACGATCCAGGCGGCAGCCTGCCTCATCGCCACGCTCCCAGCCAGGCGAAGGCGGCCCAGACATTGGGATCGGCATTGTCGCCGCCGGCGGACAGCAGCGCGAGCTGCGCACCGCGCAAAGCTTCCGCGCGCCCGCCGCCTTCGCTGTAGCGGCGGTAGAATTGACGCATCAGCTCGGCGGTGCCTGCGTCGTTGACCTGCCAGAGCGAGCCGACGACGCTGCGGGCCCCGGCCTGCACGGCGGCGCCGGCCAGGCCCATGGTCGACTCCTCGTCGCCGACGGCCGTCTCGCAAGCGCTGAGCACGATGAGGTCGAGCGGCTCGCCGCGAACTCGGCTTCGATCGATCATCTCGCGCAACTCAGACAGGCGCACCACCTCGCCATTGGCGACGATGAAGGCACGATCGGACCTGCCGTTGAAACTTGCATGCGTCGCAAGATGAAGGACGTCGATCCGCCGGCCCGCCAGGGCCGATTGAAGCTCGGCGCGGGTGAAATCCGGGAGCAGCCGCCCGTCGCGCGCGAAGGAGGCGGCGACACGCGCCTCCTCGGCAGTGCCGGCAAGCTCCGAAAAGAAGCCGACGGGCAAGGTCATCTGCCGCTGCAGCGAAGCAGCGACGATGCGCAGGTCATTCTCGCGGCGATCGCCGGCGGGCTGCGCATAAGCGAGGGCCGGAAGCAGGCTCAGTGCCGTCCGCTCGATGAGGAAGCGGCCGTCGGGCGCGATCAGCGCGGCGAACGGCAAGGCACGAAGCGGCCCGTCGGGCACGATCGCAAGAGTCGAACCAGGCACGAGCCGGTCTGCCACGGGCGCGATCAGAATGTCGTAGAGGCGCCGGCTCGCGGCCCGCCAATCGCCATTGCCGCTCCCGCTCATCGCCAGAACCATCTGGTCGACCAGCCTGGCGACCTCGCCGCGTCCCGTCGGGATCGGCGGGAGGCGGCGGTAGACGGGTGCGCCACCGGCCCCGTCGCCGCCGGCAACGAAGAGCAATTCGACGCGGTTCGGCAGGAGGAGCGGGTAGAGCAGCGTTTCGCCCGGCCTGAGATCTTCGGGCCGCGCCGCGCCGCGCGAAGGCAGGCATTCGCTGCCGAACGCGCTTTGCAGCTCCGCCTGACGATAGGCTTCGGCGATTTCCTGGGCGTGGCGGATGCGCAATTGCTCGGATGCCGAGGAGACGCCGCCCAGCTCCTCCTCGACGGCCGCGAGGAATACGTCGCGCATGTAAAGCGCGAAGCTGGTCTCCTCGGTCAGCGGATCGAAGCGTGGCAAAAGGGGGCGCAGATTTTCGAGCGTGGCATAAGCGGCATCGAGGTGCGCGGCGCGATGCTCCGGATCGGCCTGCGCGAGCATGAGATAATAAGTGGGCAGACGTGCCGGGACGGACCGGCGGCTTTCCGCGAGGATCGCGGATGCGAAGCCTGCGCGAGCTCGTGTCCTGTCTCCCTGCGCAAGCGCCAAGCGCGCTTCGAGAGCCGAGACGATGACCTCGGTTTCGGGCGAGGCAGTCCTGCGCAACGCGCGTGCCGCGTCGATGAGCGCGGCGCCCGGACGCACGCCGGGCTCGAGCAGTGCTTCGACGAGCCGGGTCACCAATATGGCACGTTCCTCACCTTGCGTGAGCGCAAGCGTCGGCGCGAGCGCCTGGGCGAGCCGGTCGTTGGCCGACTGGCGAAGCGCTTCCGAATCTCGTCCGGGCTCATCCGCGACCGAACGCTCGACCCGGCTGAGCCGCAGCGCCGACAATGCCAGCGTGCGCCCGTCGCCCGACCGCACGGCCCGACCGGCCGCGCATTCCAGCGCAAGCATGGACAGGTCGTGGATCGAAATGGTCGCGAGGCGCACGTCTCGCAGCTCGACGCAGGCATATTCGCCAGGCGGGGCATCGGCCTCGGCGGAGGCCGCCCCCGCCGTGACGATGTCGTCCGCATCGGCGGTCGCAGCCGCTCGCGCCCCGCGCGTGCCGGTGGCGCCCGAGGAGGAAACGCCCACCAGGCCGAGCCGATAAGCGGATCGGATCGCGACCGGATCGCGCGGGTCGTTCGAAGCGTGTCGGAAGGCGACGAGAAGGTAGATGACGGCCTGCGCCTGGCTGCCATGGGCGCCGAGCCGCATCGCTTCGCCGGCCGCTGCGCAATATTCGGCCAATGCCGCGTCGGACGGAGGCGCCGCACTCTCTGCCGGCACATCCAGAGTGATGCGATCCGCCGCCGATTCCTCGCCGCGGGCGCGCAATCGAGCGAGGCTTTGCTCAGCTTCGGCGGCGACCGCGCGCAATCGATCTTCGGTCGGATAAGCCTGGACCAAAGGCCTGAGCGAGCAAAGCCTGTCGGGAAGCGTGGATTGCGGCTGCGCGAACGCCGCGGCCGGTGCAAGCAGCCAGGCAAGGCCGAGCGCACCAATCAACTTCATCGGCATGCGAAGCGCGCGGCGGAGAGCCGCGACGCGATCGGCGACGCGTGCAAACCTTGCGCCCATCTTTCCGCCGCTCTTGCCTCCCCGATCGCGAATCCGCGCGAACCCCGGCCATGATAGTCGATAGTTTACCGGGGTATAGGCCCGAAGCGGCAGGCCGTCCCGTCGGCGCCGAGCGGAGGGACTCAGCGCCGCGGCGGCTCGACGACAATCTCGCTGTTCAGCGAATTGGCGATGAAGCAGCGCTCATGCGCCTGATGGTGCAGGGCCTCCACGGCCGCGGGATCGGGCGCCGGGCCGGCGAATTCAATTTCGGGGCGCAGAGCGATCCGAACGATCGCCGTCCTGCCGGCCAGGTTGCGGCCCATCTCGCCCTCTGCCCGGTCGCGATAGGCCGCGACATCCAGCCCGGCGCGGCGTGCGAGATCGAGAAACCAGAGCATGTGACAGGAGGCGACCGATGCGACCAGCGCCTCCTCCGGGTCGACGCCGGCCGGATCGGACATCGGCGCCGGCACTACGCTGGGCGAGGAGGAGCCGGTGACGACCGCGCCGCCGTCGAAGGAGATAAGGTGGCGGCGGCTGTAGCCGCCGCTGGTGAATTCACCGTCGGAGCGCCAATCGATCTGGGCGACGTGGGCGCTCATTCGGCGCGGGCGGGAGAGAAGGAGACCGGGGTCACGATCAGCTGGGGCTGCGCCTCGTCGGCCGGGCCAAGAGCCGCGCGGCGGGCGAGTCTACCTTCGATCCGCGCGCCTGCCTCGATGGCGATCGTGTCATAGGCGATGTCGCCAAGGATCTGCGCGCTCGCCTCGACGGTCAGCGACGCGGCCGAAACCGTTCCCTCGACCGTGCCGGCGAGCCGCGCCTCTTCCGCGACGATATTTCCGGCGATGATTCCTTCCGCGCCCTGGATGAGCTGGGCGCAGCGGACATTGCCGTCGATGCGGCCATCGACATGGAGCTGGGCGTCGGTGGCGAGATCGCCGCTGATGATCACTTCGGTGCCGATGATGGACATACGCTGTCCGCCGCTCCTGGCCGGCTTCGCGCCCGCGCCTGACTGCTTGTTTGCAAACATGGGCGGCGCCTCCCCCGCGCCGTCGGCAAGCTTCGTTTCGGGAGGCGAGGAGATCAAGCGCGCTGCCATGAAGCGGGGCGGCAGCGCGACGGATCGGCGGGGGAAGCGCCCGCGCGCCGAAAGGCCGAGCGCCCCAAACAGTAATGGGGGCCGGCGTTGCCGCCGGCCCCCACTGTCCCGTTGCTGAAACCTGGCCTGGGAGGCAAGGCGTTCCGCGCCGGGCGGTTTCGAGTGGCGGCGCCTGAACCGGGGGTTCCGGCGCCGCTTCCTCCGGGGTCCATTTCCTGCCGAAGCCGGAAGCGGTTTCCCCGCGAGCTCCCCGACCAGGGCCGAAGCCCTGGCGGTTCGCCATTCGGCGGTTCGGAACTCACGTCCCTCTTCCCCCCATCGCTGTTCCCTCGGCCGAAGCTCTGGTTCCGTTGATGGCGGGATCCTCGGCCGAAGCCTCGGGTTCCGCCTGACGGCCATGGACCGAAATCCTGGGACCGCCGGTTTCGCAGCTCCCGAGCCGAAGCCCGGTCCTGCCCGGTCAGTCGGCACCGAAGCGCTTCCTTTCCGGTGGCGGGGCCTGAACCGAAGTTCCGCTTTCCGCCGGGCTGGTCCTGAACCCGAAGGTCCGGTGTCCCGCCTGATGGTGTCCCGCGTGCCCGAAGGTCGCTTGGAAACCGATGGGCGCTTTACGAAGCCTGCCGCTTTCGCATCCGCTAAAGGCAAGCCCGCAGCTTCCGCCTGGCGGCGGCTTCGTCAGCCGCCCTGCCTTTCTCCTCCGCCCGCCCTGCCGCCCGAAGGCGACCGGCCTGGCTTTGGTTCAGGCTGTGGCTGGGAAGGCTTTCCCCCGTTGCCGGGAGATCGTCTCGGCCACCCCTGAAAGCTGTCATGAAAAGTGAGTCGCACCAAGCACAATGTGCATGTGGATAACGAGGATAACGGGGGTAAAAACCAGCGCCGCCGCGGCGCCAACGCACGGCTTGCCCCGCGCGCGCCAGCCGCATAAAGGAAGCGCCAATCTTCTGCACTAAGAGAGGTTCTGCGGGGCATGGACGGTCGCTTCAACACGATTGCGGGATGGGTGCTCGGCGCGGGCATCGTGCTGCTCGGCGCGACCCTCGTCACCGGCGAATTCTTCAAGGCCGAGCGGCCCGAGACGATGGGCTATGCGATCCCCGGCGTCGAGGCGGAAGGTGAGGAAGGCGGCGCCGCCGCCGAGGCGCCGATCGCCCATTATCTGCAGACCGCCGATGCGGCGCGCGGCGAGGCGGTCTTCCGCCGCTGCCAATCCTGCCACAATGTCGACAATGGTGGCGCCAACGGCCTCGGCCCGAACCTTTGGGGCACCGCCGGCAACAATGTCGCGCACCGCCCGGACTTCTCCTATTCGGACGCGCTCAAGAATCATGGCGGCCGCTGGGATTGGGACACCTTGTCCGCCTGGCTCCATTCGCCGAGCCGGTTCGCGCCGGGCACGAAGATGACCTTCGCCGGCCTTTCGGACCCGCAGGACCGCGCCGACGTGCTGCTTTATCTGAATCAGCATGGTGGCACGCTGACCATTCCGCCGCCGCCCGCCGAAGGCGCCACGCCAGGCAATGCGGCGACGGGGGCAAGCGAGCCTGCCGGCAACACCGCCGCCGCCTCGCAGCAGCGGACGGACGCGGATGCCCGCGTCGGCAACGCGACCCAAGGCAATGGCCCCGCGGCCAACCAGGCCGGGCCGGCTTCGCCTCCAGCCAATGGGGCCGGCGGACACTGATCTTCGATCTCGCAATAGCAGCGTGAGCCGCCGGCAGATTATGGCCTCGGCCTATCTGCTGACCGTGCCGTTTCCATATCTTGCCGTGCAGGCGTTAGAAATTCGCCTGGACTATGAGCAGATCGGCTTTTGGCTGGTCGAACTCTATTCAGCGCCCCTGTGGTTGATAAGCGAAGCGTTCCACCAACTCTCGATGACGATCCTGGTCTGCATCTACTGGGCGCTGACGGTCTCCCTGGTGGGAGCCTGGGCCTATTGGAAACGCAGGCGTGCCGACGCGGGTTTGTGAACTAACCGACCGCGTCTCGGCGGTCAGGCCGCGCAGAGCGGATCTTCGCCGCGACCCTGATAATGGCGGCACACGCAATCCCAGGCGTCGTCGGCGGTCTCGCAATAGGTGAAGAGCTTGAGATCGTCTGGCGAGATGACGCCTTCGTCGGCGAGCGCCTCGAAATCGATCACCCGTTCCCAGAATTCGCGGCCGAAGAAGATGATGGGCATCGGCTTGACCTTGCCGGTCTGGATCAGGGTCAGCAGCTCGAAGGCTTCGTCGAACGTGCCGAAGCCGCCCGGGAACACGGCCACCGCCCGCGCGCGCAGCAGGAAGTGCATCTTCCTCAAAGCGAAATAGTGGAACTGGAAGCTAAGCCGCGGCGTCACATAGGGATTGGGCAATTGCTCGTGCGGCAACACGATGTTGAGCCCGATCGATTCCTTGCCCTCATCCTCGGCGCCGCGATTGGCGGCCTCCATGATCGAGGGTCCGCCGCCGGAGCAGACGACGAAATGGCGGCGCCCGTCCTCGTCCGCCTCGACCCGGCTGGCGAGGCGCGCGAGCTGGCGCGATTCCTCATAATATTTCGACTTGGCCTTGAGCCGCTCGGCGATGCGGCGCTGGCCGTCCGTCGCGGCCGCGGCGATCAGGGCGTCGGCCTTGGCCGGCTCGGGAATGCGCGCCGATCCGTAGAAGACGAAGGTCGAGCCGATCCCGGCCTGGTCGAGCAGCAATTCGGGCTTGAGCAATTCGAGCTGGAAGCGGACCGGCCGCAGATCCTCGCGCAGCAGGAAATCCATATCCTGGAAGGCGAGCCGGTAGGCGGGATCCATGGTCTGCGCGCTTTGCGTGGCCGAGGCCGCGGTCTGGGCTTCCTCGCGGGCGGGCTGGAAGACGCGCTTTGGGGGGACTGGGTCTGTCATAGGGGGCGTGTAGAGCGGTTCTTCGCGCTAGTCATCCCGGCGCAGGCCGGGACCCATGAACGCCGGGATTGGTGGCTTTTTGCCGACCTCTTCATGTCGATTTCGGAAGATCGCGCTCATGGGCCCCGGCCTTCGCCGGGGTGACTCAATTTCGCTAGCGGCAATAAGGGCCGCGGCCCATGTCGAAATGCATGTGATTGTAATGATAGGAATCGGAATCGGGCGAGAGGCCGATTGCGAAGCGGCGGCAGCCGCCCTGGTGGATCGCCCGCAGGAAGCGGCGGACGCGGTCGTCGTCGCCGTTCCAGCCCTGCAGCACGGTGATGTGGCGCCCGTCGCCGAGCACGAAGCCGGAGACGTCGACCGCATTGGCGAAGGCATGTTCGGACAGGCGCGCGCCGGCCTGGCTGTTGCGCGTGCGGCAGGAATAGGTGCCGAAGGTCTCGATCCGCACAACCCGCGTGCCGAGCCATTGGTCGGCGGCGGGCTGGAGCGATTCACGCGCCCAGCGCGCGAACTGGCGGGCGAGCGGGCAGGTCATCGCCCGCAAATTGGTGACCGGGACGCCGACGTCCATCAGCTGCACCGCGCCGAGCGCGGAGCAGCCGCCCGAGAAATATTGGTCGGGCAGGACGCGGAACTGGACGCCTTCGCGGGCGAGATCGACATGGCATTGCAATGTCGCCGCGGAGCTTTGCCGCGGCGGCGGCTGCGCGGCAGGCGGCGGCGCCGCGCGCGGCGTCCCGCCGTGCGGAATGCAGGCGTTGAGACACAGCAACGCCGCCAAGGCCAATCCCCACCGCATGGAGCGAGGATGCGCCGCTCGGCTATCTCTTTCAAGAGCGTGGATATTTCGCACCGCGGTTGACAGCGCTGCGAAGACCTATAGGTCCGTCGGCGGGCCACGCCGTCCCAACGCGGCGCGTGCTCTCTGCGAGGAGAGTCTGAAATGACTGTTGTGAAGCCGGGCACCCGCCCGGAGAGACCTTATTATTCTTCCGGCCCCTGCGCGAAGCCGCCGGGCTGGGCCCCCGAAAAGCTCGCCGTCGACTCGCTCGGCCGCTCGCATCGCTCGAAGCTCGGCAAGGCGCGGCTCGCTTATGCGATCGACCTGATGCGCGAGCTGCTGCGGCTGCCCGACACGCATCGCATCGGCATCGTGCCGGGCTCTGACACCGGCGCCTTCGAAATGGCGATGTGGACGATGCTCGGCGCGCGCCCGGTCACCTGCCTCGCCTGGGAGAGCTTCGGCGAGGGCTGGGTGACCGACGCGGTCAAGCAGCTCAAGCTCGATCCGAACCTGCTTCGCGCCGATTACGGGAAGCTCCCCGATCTTGGGGCCGTCGACTGGTCGAACGACGTGCTGTTCGCGTGGAACGGCACGACTTCGGGCGTGCGCGTGCCGGACGGGGACTGGATCGCCGCGGACCGCGAAGGGCTCAGCTTCGCCGACGCGACCAGCGCCGTCTTCGCCTATGACCTGCCCTGGGACCGGATCGATGTCGCGACCTTCTCCTGGCAGAAGGTGCTCGGCGGCGAGGGCGGACATGGCGTGCTCATCCTCGGCCCGCGCGCCGTCGAGCGATTGGAGAATCACACGCCGGCCTGGCCGCTGCCAAAGGTCTTCAGGCTGATGGCCAAGGGCGCGCTCGCCGAGGGCGTGTTCAAGGGCGAGACGATCAACACGCCGTCCATGCTCGCCGTCGAGGATGCGATTTTCGCGCTGGAATGGGCGAAGGGGCTTGGCGGCGCGGAAGCCTTGATCGCGCGCAGCGACGCCAATGCGGCGGCGCTCGACCGGATCGTCGAGGCGCGCAACTGGCTCGGCCATCTCGCCGCCGACCCGGCCAGCCGATCGAAGACCAGCGTCTGCCTGACGGTCGAAGGGGCGGACGAGGCGATGATCAAGAAGATGGCCTCCCTGCTCGAGAGCGAGGGCGCCGCCTACGACATCGCTGGTTATCGCGACGCGCCGCCGGGTCTTCGCATCTGGTGCGGCGCCACGGTGGACAGCGCCGATATCGAGGCGCTCGGGCCGTGGCTTGACTGGGCCTATTCGCAAGCCACGCAATAAAACCAAAAGTCGTCCCGGCGCCCTGACCGCGCCGCGCCCTTCACCCCACGAGATCCCGGCCTTCGCCGGGATGACGGAGTAGCAGAAATGCCCAAAGTGCTGATCTCGGACCAGATGGATCCGAATGCCGCCGAAATCTTCCGCGCCAATGGCGTCGAAGTCGACGAGAAAATCGGCCTTTCCAAGGACGAGCTGAAGGCGATCATCGGCGATTATGACGGCCTCGCCATAAGATCGGCGACGAAGGTCACGGCCGACGTGCTGGAGGCGGCGACCAGGCTGAAGGTGATCGGCCGCGCCGGCATCGGCGTCGACAATGTCGACATCCCCGCGGCGACCGCGCGCGGCGTCGTGGTCATGAACACGCCCTTCGGCAATTCGATCACCACCGCCGAACATGCCGTCGCCCTGATGTTCGCGCTCGCCCGCGACCTGCCGCAGGCCGATGCCTCGACCCAGGCCGGCAAGTGGGAGAAGAACCGCTTCATGGGCGTCGAGCTGACCTCGAAGACGCTCGGCCTGATCGGCTGCGGCAATATCGGATCGATCGTCGCCGACCGCGCGCTCGGACTCAGGATGAAGGTGATCGCCTATGATCCGTTCCTGACGCCTGAGCGCGCAGTCGAGCTCGGGGTCGAGAAGGTCGAGCTCGACCAGTTGCTGGCGCGGGCGGACTTCATCACCCTGCACACGCCGCTCACCGACCAGACCCGCAACATATTGAGCCGGGAGAATCTGGCGAAGACCAAGAAGGGCGTGCGCATCGTCAATTGCGCGCGCGGCGGGCTGATCGACGAGGCTGCACTGAAGGACGCGCTCGACAGCGGCCAGGTCGCCGGCGCCGCGCTCGACGTGTTCGTCGAGGAGCCGGCCAAGGAGAATCCGCTGTTCGGGACGCCGGGGCTGGTCGCGACGCCGCATCTCGGCGCCTCGACGACGGAGGCGCAGGTCAATGTCGCGATCCAGGTCGCCGAGCAGATGTCCGACATGCTGGTCCGCGGCGGCGTCACCAACGCGCTCAACATGCCGTCGCTGTCGGCCGAGGAGGCGCCGCGGCTCAGGCCCTATATGGCGCTCGCCGAAAGCCTGGGCAGCCTGGTCGGCCAGCTCGCCCATGGCGGCCTGACCCAAATCTCGATAGAGACCGAGGGCGCGGCCGCCGAGCTGAACCAGAAGCCGATCAGCGCGGCTGTCCTCGCCGGTCTGATGCGGGTCTATTCGGACAGCGTGAACATGGTGAATGCGCCCTTCCTGGCGCGCGAGCGCGGCTTCGACATCAGGGAGATCCGCAACGAGCGCGAGGGCGACTACCATACTTTGGTGCGCGTCTCGGTCGACACCCAGGCGGGCCGCCGCTCGGTCGCCGGCACCTTGTTCGGCAGCGCCAGCCCGCGCCTGGTCGAATTGTTCGGGGTCAGCGTCGAAGCCGAGCTGGTCGGCGAGATGATCTACATCGTCAACGAGGACGCGCCGGGCTTCATCGGCAGGCTCGGCTCGACGCTTGGCGAGGCCGGGGTCAATATCGCGACCTTCAACCTGGGCCGGCGCGAAGCCGGCGGCGAAGCGGTCGCTTTGGTGGCGGTCGACGGGCATATCGAGCCCGCGGTTCTGAAGCAGGTCGAAGCCATACCGGGCGTGAAGCGGGTAACGCCGCTGCGGTTCTAGACTTATTCAAGCCCCTCCCCTCAAGGGGAGGGGCTTTGTCTTGGCGATCTTCGAGGGAACGCGCGCGTCATTCATGAATTGTCCCCATGGGAGGGACCTTCATGCGCCCGCTGCTGCTTTCGCTCGCCGCCTTGCTCCTCGTCGCGGCGCAATCGCCCATAGCGGCGCCCGAACCCGAATGGCGCATGGCGATCGAACATGACGTGCTGCTGCGGCCATGGGCCTATGAGCCGAAGATCATCCGGATCCCGGCGGGCCAGCCGGTTCGCCTGCGTTTCGTGAACCAGAGCCCGGCGACGATGGCATTCGGGGCGCGCGACTTCTTCCGTGCGGCACGGATGCGGCCGCGCGACGCGGACGTCGCCGCCCGCGGCGGATTCCGTCTCGCGCCGGGCGAACGGCGCGCCATCGATCTCGTCGCGCCGCCCGGCCGATACCGGGCGCGCAGCTTCAATCTGGTCCACAGGTTGCTCGGGATGAGCGCTGAGATCGTGGTCGAGTAAGCGGGCCGCGTCCGGCCGGATTTTCAGCGCCGGATCTTGAGGAGCATTTGGCGCCGGTCGAGCATGCCGCAGGCGTGGCATGCCTTGCCGGCGGGGCCTTCCCTGCCGCGGCCGAGCGGCAAGGGAATGCGGCTTCCGGGATGGGCGGCGTCGCACAGGTCGATCCAGACGGTCGATCCGCCGCTGCCGGCGGCCAAGGCCGGCGCGCCGGTCGACATTGCGGCCGCGAGGAGAATGGCGCGAACGGCGGGCTTCATCCTTCCTCCTCGTCGATCAAGATGTGCAATGCGCTCCGTTCATATCCTCGGACCGCTAGGTCGCAAATGGTACCCAGCCGAGCTTCACTCTGGGCTTGTAACCCGCCTGGTGTATTATTACATTAATACACAAGGAGGCCCGCCATGACCAAGAATGTGAAGATTCCCAAGAAGATCGCCGGAGTGAAGATTCCGAAGAAGGCCCGCAAGACCGCCAACAAGGCGATCAAGATGGGCACCGGACCGGTCGTGCGCGAGCTCGCCGCCGCGGCCATCGGCGCCGCGGGTGCCAAGGCGGGAGAGCGCAAGGATCGCCATGGCGGCCTCCATCTTGTCAGCGGCAGCGCCCGGATCCAGATCGAAGCCGGCAGGATCGGCGAGGCTTTCCGCATCGCCGCGATCGACGGTCTGCGCCGCTTCCTCGAAGGGTTCGAGGAAGGGCTTCGCAATATCAACGAGCAGGCCGCCGCGGAGGCCAGCGAGGCGCAGCCGAACCCCGCTAACGGGCAGCGGCCGGGAGCGGCTCGCGACTGACGGGTCCGCCGCGCAACTGGCCGCGGATCGCGCCGCTGGGATGAGCGGCATTGTGCACGTTCAGGTAGAAGAGGTGCCCGGCATAGGCGACCTCGCGCGCGAGCGCGGGATCGACGATCGCGCAGCCCTGGCTGTGGCCGGCGGCATCGGGCGTCGTCAGCGTCAGCACCACCGGCCCGGCCACGCCTTCGGCGCCGCGATGGATATGGGCGGCGGTCGCAGCATCGATCTGGCGCGCATGAAGCTCCCAGCAGATCTGCGCCTCGGCGGGCCGGACGTTGATCTCGGCCGTGCCGTTGCCGTCGGCATCGCCGGGGCCCGGCACTTCTTGCAGCCCGTTCAGAGACACGTAGAGCGTCGCGCGCTGATTCTGCGGCCCCGTGGCGCAACCCGCCAGCAATGCCATCGTCGCCAGGACCAGGATCCTCATCGCGCTTTCTCCTTGCTCAGTCTCCAGCACTCCAGCGTGTCAGCAGGCTGTTGGCAATGGCAAATGGCGGTGGCGCCTGGAACGGAGCGGCGGGATCGCAAGCCAGAGCGGCGCGGACGTCTTCCCGGCTTGCCCAGAAGGCGTCATCCAGCTCGTTGCGATCGAGCGAGATCGCATCCGATTCCGCACGGGCGATGCAAGCGATCATCAGCTGCCCTGGAAAAGGCCAGGGCTGGCTCGCGACATAGCGCACGTCGCGGACGGCGATTCCGGCCTCCTCCATCAATTCGCGCGCGACCGCTTCCTCGATCGACTCGCCGGGCTCGACGAAGCCCGCCAAGGCGGAATAGCGGCCCTCGGGATATTGCGGCTGCCGACCGAGCAGGACCCGGCCGTCATGCTCCGCGAGCATGATCACGACGGGATCGACGCGCGGGAAATGCTCGCCGCCGCAATTGGGGCATTTGCGGCCCCAGCCGGCGCGGAAGACCAGGGTCGGAGACCCGCAAATCCCGCAATAGCCGTGGAGATTGTGCCATTCGTTGACGCTGCGCGCGGCGCCCCAGATGGCCGCGTCGCGATCGCTCATCATCGAGAGCAGGCGGAAAACGCTCCACGCCCGCTGGCCGAGCGTCTGCATCCGCACGAGCGGCGCGAAATGCGGCGCGCCCCCGTCGAGCCCGAGAAAGATATGGTCGCCGTCGGTTCCGGCGAACGGCTCCCAGACCAACCGCCCCTCCCCGTCGAGAACCGGGTCGAGCTCGGCGAGGCGAAGCAGGCGGGCTTCGCCATGGGCCATCATCTCGGCGAGCCGCTCGGCATCGAGCCGCACATGGTCGGCGCGGTCCAGCCCGGCGCCGGTAAACCCGGTGATGGTCAATACAAGACTCCCTCGGAAGGGGGAGGCTTTAGCGCCCGAACAGCGCGGCCGCAAAGGCGTCGGTCAGCGCGGTGGCGCGATGGCCGGGCTGACCGAAAGAGCGGAAGATCTCGGCATGGCTGTTTTCGACCGAGACGATTTCGGCCGGCGTGCCCGCCGCGTTGAGCAAGGCACCGAGCCGTGCCGACTGGGCGCCCGAATCGGCGCGGCTCGAAATGTGAAAGATCAGGAACCGCCCGGCATTGGGCGCGGCGGCATGCTCCATCGGCGAGACACGCGCCTGGAAGGCCGGGTCGTCGCCGAAAGCGCGGCGATACATCGAACGCAGCAAGGGCCCGGCGAAGCGCAATTGCGCGCCGACGTCGTAGCCGGCCCCGTCGAGCAGGACGACGCCCTTGATCGCCGCGATCGGAATGCGATGCGCGGCGAGATAGGAGGGGTCGGTTCCAACCAAGGCGGCGAGATGGGCGCCGGCACTGTGGCCCATGATCATCACGCGCTCGTCATCCAGGCCGAGCCGGCGCGCGTCGCCGAGAAGATTTGCGATCGCGGCAGCGACGTCCTCAGCCTGCCGGCGGGGATCGGCATCGGGCACCAGCCGGTAATTCACCGACGCGAAGGCGTAGCCGCGCGCGTGGAAATGCGCCGCCATGTGGCCGGCCATCCTTTTGTCGCCGGCGCTCCAGGCGCCGCCGTGGATGAACAGGACGAGCGGCGCCCGCGCGGCCGGCGCGGGCGTGAAGTCGAGCCGTTGGCGCGCGTCGGCGCCATAGGCGATCTCGATCGTCCCCTCCGGATAAGGCGTGCGCTGAGCCAAGACCGGAAATGCGATCAGCATGACCAGGAGGAACATGGCGAACGCGCGCATCGGCAAAACCTTCAGATGAGGACGCCTTGCCTAACGTGCGCCGGCGCCTTTTCCTTCTCGCGCCAGGCGAGGCCGCGTGAAGCGAGCTTTGCGAACAAGGTGGGCAGGCCTGCCTCGCTTATGCTTTCGACCGGCCACCAATGCGTATCGTCCAGCCCCGACGGCCGACGCTCCACCGCGGCGCACAACAGGCGCATGGTCAGCGAGAAATGGGTGAAGACGTGATCGACGGCGCCGGCATCCTGCCAGGCAAGGGGAGCCGGCTCGTCCTCGGGCAGGGCGATCATGCCGCCGAGCAGCCCTTTGGCCGGGCGCCTTACGAGCAGGACTTCGCCGCCTTGCTCGAGCCAATAAGCGGTGCCGTGGCGATGCGGGCGCGCCGCCTTCGGAGTCTTGAGCGGGTAGCGCGCGGGATCGCCCTCCGCATAAGCCGCGCACCAAAAACGAACGGGACAGCGGCCGCAATCCGGGTTGCGCGGCGTGCAGATCGCAGAGCCGAGGTCCATCATCGCCTGGGCGAAGTCTCCGGCGCCCGAATCCGGCGTCATCGCATCGGCGAGAGCGTGGATTTTCGGCCGGGCGGCTGGGAGCGGATCCTTGACCGCGTGCAGCCGCGAGACGACGCGCTCGACATTGCCGTCGACCGCCACCGCGCGCCTGCCGAAGGCGATCGCGGCGATCGCGGCGGCGGTATAGGCGCCGATCCCCGGCAGCTTGCGCAATGCCGCTTCGTCCTCGGGAAAGCTTCCGCCATGCTCGCTCACGACCGCGCGCGCGCAGGCGAGCAGGTTGCGGGCGCGGGCATAATAGCCAAGGCCCGCCCAGGCGGCCATGAGCTCGCCATCCTCGGCCGCGGCGAGCGCCTCTACCGTCGGCCAGCGCGCGACGAACCTTTCGAAATAGGGCTTCACCGCGCCGACCGTGGTTTGCTGGAGCATCACCTCGGAAAGCCAGACGCGATAGGGATCGGGGCGCGCGCCATTTTCGGCCCGCCACGGCAGCCGCCGCTTATCCACAGCATACCAACACAAAAGAGCCTCTGAGGCATCGACGGGCATGGGGCGCCTATGCCATGCTCGCCGTGAAGGTGAAATGCAGGTGACCAAAGGCGTGAGAACGAGGACGAAGGCGGCGGAGCCGGCGCGATCGCGGCGCGCACGTTCGGTATCGGACCTGCTGCCCTTGGCCGGCGGCGCCGCATTCCGGCGCTTCGGCTTCGTCCAATCCTCGATCGTGAGCCGCTGGCGCGAAATCGCCGGGACGCGTTACGCCGCGGTCTCCTCGCCGGAATCGATCCGTTTCCCCCCCGGCAAGAAAAGCCGCGGCGTGCTGACTTTGGTGGTCGAGGGCGCCCATGCGCCCATGATGCAGCATGTCGCGCCGACGATCGTCGAACGGGTCAATGCCTTCTTCGGCTATCCCGCGGTCGACAGGGTCGCCTTTCGCCAGGGCATCGTCCAGGCGGCACGCGCCAGAACGCGCCAGGCGCCGCCGTCGCTACGGCCGCTGAGCGAGCCGCCCTCGCAGGCCGATCGCGACCGCGAGGCGCAATTGGCGCTCGAATATGGCGATTCCCTGCGCGAAGTCGCCGATCCCGAGCTGCGCGCCTGCCTGGAATCGCTTGCGCGCGGCCTTTCGCAAAGCAATGAGGCGGCCGGAAGTGCCGTTCCGGTGGTCACGACGATCCCGGTTATCGGCAGGATCGGCGGAGACAGGAAAAGATGAAATTTCGTTTTGCCATAAGCGCGCTTGCGCTGGTGCTGGCTGGTTGCGGCGGGAGCGGTGGCTCCAATTCCACGGCAACGGGCAACACTGCCGCGCCGCTCCCGGCGATCGCCGCGCCCAATGGCGGCGACTGGACCGAGACGGTCAGCGCGACCGAGCGCGGCGGCTATCTGATGGGCAACCCCAATGCGCCGGTAAAGCTCGTCGAATATGGCTCGATCACCTGCCCAACCTGCGCCCGGTTCAGCACCGACGCAAGTCAGAGGCTTACCGACACCTATGTCCGCAGCGGCCAGGTCAGCTGGGAGTTCCGGCCATTCCTGATTCACGCGCAGGATCCCGGCGTCTTCCTGCTGCTGCGCTGTGCCGGGCCGGCGCCCTTCTTCCGTCTTTCCGAACAGCTGTTCGCGACGCAGCAGGAATGGGTCGGCCGCTCCGTGAACATGCCGCCCGAGCAGGCCCAGCAGATCCAGAATCTGGACCCGCATGCGCAGGCGGCAGCGATGGTGCGCGTCATGGGCATCGACCAATTCTTCCGGCAGCGCGGTCTATCCGAAGCGCGCATCAATGCCTGTCTGGCAGACGATGCGGCGCTGCAGCAGCTCGGCCAGATCGCGCAGCGCGCCACCAGCGAAGAGAATGTGCAGGGCACCCCGACCTTCATCATCAATGGCGAGAAGCTCGATGCATCCGACTGGGCATCGGTGGAGTCGCGGCTGCGCTCTGCGATCGGCGGCTGATATGAGCAGGCGCGCCGGAGCGGGAGCCGCTATCAGGTTGGCGAAATCGGTCCGGACCGTTGGCAGAATATTCGAAGAGAGGAAGACATGAAGAGTCTCGCTATCGGCGCCGCGGCGCTCGCTTTGGCACTGACCGGATGCGGCGGCGGCGCCGGCGGCAATGCGACGGCCGACGCCAACAACATGGCGCCCCTTCCGCAGATTGCTGCGCCGAACAATGGCGACTGGTCCGAGATCGCGACGATGACCGACCGCGGCTCCTACCTACTCGGCAATCCGAACGCGCCCGTCAAGCTGGTCGAATATGCCTCGATCACCTGCCCGCATTGCGCCGAGTTCACCGCAACCGCGGCGACACCGTTGCGCGAGCGCTATGTCCGCTCGGGCCAGGTCAGCTGGGAATATCGGCCCTATATGATCTTCCCGACCGATCCGGGAATCTTCCTGCTGCTGCACTGTCTCGGCCCGCAGCCATTCTTCCGGGTCGCCGAGCAGCTTTATGCCGACCAGTCCAATTGGCTCGGCCGCATCCAATCCCTGCCGCAGGATCAACTGCAGCAGATCGATGGGCTGCCGCCTGCCCAGAAGGCCGCTGCCCTGGTTCGCCTCGCCGGCCTCGATCAATTCTTCCGTCAGCGCGGTCTGCCCGAAGCGCGGGCAAATGCCTGCCTTGCCGACTCGGCCGCCTTGCAGCAGCTCCAGCAGATCAGCACCCACGGCACGAATGAGGACGGCGTCACCGGGACGCCGACCTTCTTCGTCAATGGCGAAAAGGTCGACACGGCCGACTGGCGTGACCTCGAGGCGCGGCTCCGCACCGCGATCGGGCGCTGAACATGCGGATGCCCACCATTGCCGCCGCACTCGCGGCCATCTTCCTGCTGGCGGTACCGGCGTCGAGCCCGGCCCAACGCCATCGTGCCCCGGCGGCGCAGCGCGACTGGAGCACGGTCGCGGTGCGGACGCCGGAAGGAGGGATCAGGATCGGCAATCCGGCCGCGCCGGTGAAATTGATCGAATATGGCTCGATCAGCTGCCCTCATTGCGCCGCGTTCAGCGCCGAAGCGGCCAATGCGCTTCGCGCCCGCTACGTCCGCACCGGCCGCGTGAGCTGGGAATATCGGCCCTATCTGATCTTCCCCACCGATCCCGGCATCTTCATGCTGCTCAACTGCCTCGCCCCGGGGCAATTTTTCGGCGCGACCGAGCAGCTTTACGCCAGCCAGAACGAATGGTTCGGCCGGGTGCGCGATCTGCCAGCCGACCAGCTGCAGCGCATTCAGTCGCTGACCCCAATCCAGCAGTCGGCCGCCCTGGTCCACGCCGCGGGGCTGGACCCGTTCTTTCGCGCACGCGGCATGAGCCCGGCCCAGATCAATGCCTGCCTGGCCAATCGCGCCGGGATCGAGCGGCTCACCGCAACCACCCGCCGCGCCAACGCGCTCGGCGTGCAGGGTACGCCGACCTTCCTCGTCAATGGCAGGGTGGTCGGCACCGTCGGCTGGGCGAGGCTCGAGCCGATGCTCGCGGGCCGGTAAGGCAAAAAAGGGGGGCAAGAAGAAACGACGTGAAGGTCAGGCGGCTCAAACTTTCCGGATTCAAGAGCTTCGTCGAGCCTGCGGAATTGCGCGTCGAGGAGGGGCTGACCGGTATCGTCGGCCCGAATGGGTGCGGCAAATCGAACGTGCTCGAAGCGATTCGCTGGGTGATGGGCGAAAGCTCGCCCAAGTCGATGCGCAGCTCCGGGATGGACGATGTGATCTTCGCCGGCACCGCGTTGCGGCCGGCGCGGGACTTCGCCGAAGTCAGCCTGCTGGTCGAGCGCGAAGGCGGCGACCTTGGCGGCGACGTCGCCATCGCGGCCGGCGAGGTCGAGATCACGCGGCGGATCGAGCGCGGCGCCGGCTCCGCCTATCGGCTCAACGGGCGCGACGTCCGGCAGAAGGACGTCGCATTGCTGTTCGCCGACGCCGCCACTGGCGCGCACAGCCCGGCCCTGGTCAGCCAGGGCAAGATCAGCGCGGTGATCGCCGCCAAGCCGACCGAGCGCCGGCTATTGCTCGAGGAAGCCGCGGGGATTTCGGGCCTGCACGTCCGGCGCAAGGACGCCGAGCAGAAATTGCGCGCGACCGAGGCCAATCTGATCCGTCTCGACGAGATCCTCGCCGACATGGAATTGCGCGGCGCGGCGCTCAAACGACAGGCGCGCGCCGCCGAGCGCTACCGCAAGCTCTCCGACCAGATCCGGATCGCCGAAGGCCGGCTGATCTTCGCGCGGTGGCGCGAAGCGGCCGAAGCCGCGCAGGCCGCGCGCGCCGAAGCCGAGACCGCCGGGCAGGCGGTTGCGCGGGCGGCCGAAGCGCAGCGCGCCGCGGCGGCCTGGCAGACACAGGCGGCGACCGATCTCGCCGACAAGAGGCGCGCCGCCGAAGCCGCGCGCGAAAAGGCCTCCGAGCTCGGCCACAAGCTCGCGGCGCTTCGGGCCGAACGCGACGGCGTGCGGCGCCGTATCGCCGAGCTCGACGAGCGTCGCCGCACGCTGGCGGCCGACCAGAAGCGCGAGGAAGCGCTGCGCGAGGATGCCGCCGCAGCAATCGCGCGGTTGGACGAGGAGCTTGCGGCGATCGCGGCGCGGCTCGAACAGGCCGAGAAGAGCCGCGGCACGATCGACGTGCGTACCGTGCAGCATGAGGATGAGGCGCGCGCCGCGGAAAGCGCGCTCGGCCAGGCGCGGGCCGTCCAGGCCGCCGAGCAGGCGGAGGCGCGCGTCGCCGGCGCGGCGCTCGACACGGCCCGCCAGAAGCAGGTTCGCGCCGAGGCCGAAGTCGCCAGGATCGCCGAACAGATGTCCGGCCTCGGCGACGACAAACAGCTGGTGCGCGCGCTGGAGGCCGCGCGGACGAAACGCGTGCAGGCGGAAGCCGCGCTCGAGCAAGCGGGCCAGGCGATCGGAGGCGCCGAAGCGACGCGCCAGCGGGCCGCGGCGGCGCGCGACGCTGCCGAAAGCGAAGCTGCCGCGGCGCGCGCCGCTCTGTCGGCACTGCAATCGGAAGCCCAGGCGCTGATCAAGGCGGTCGAGACGTCGGGCGGCGACCGCGCCATCAATCATATCAAGGCCGCGCCGGGCTATGAGCGCGCGCTGGCGGCGGCACTCGGCGAGGATCTGGATGCCACGATCGCCGGCGACGGGGCGCGCCGATGGACCGGCGCCGAGGCCTTGCCCGGCGACCCCGCCTTGCCCGCCGGCAGCGAGGCCCTCGCCGATCATGTCCAGGCGCCGGCGGCTTTGCTCCGCCGGCTTCGCCAGATCGCGGTCGCCGAAACGGATGACGGCGCGGTGCTCGCGGTCGGGCAGCGGCTCGTCACGCTGGACGGACGCCTGCGCCGCTGGGACGGCTATGTCGCGACCGGCATGGGCGCCGCCGCGGCCGAGCGCCTGATCCGGGTGAACCGGCTTGCCGAGATCGAAACCGCGCTCCCCGAAGCTGCATCGGCCGTCGAAAAGGCCGAAGGCGCAACCCAGGCCGCTTTGGCCGAGATGCGCGTGGCCCGCGACGCCGCCGACGCGGCCCGCAAGGCCGAGGCGGAGGCCGGGGCCGCCATCCGCGAGGCGGGCCGCGAGGAGGATAGCGCCACGGTCGAGCTCGAGCGGCTCGAGCTTCGCCGCACGGGGCTGAGCGAACGCGCCGCTTTGGCCGCCGCCGATCTCGCCGATGCCGCGCAGGCCCTTGAAGATGCCGAGCGCGTCGCCGCCGCCTTGCCCGATGCCGAGGCGACCGAGGCGCGGGTCGCCGAGCTCCGTGCCGCCGCCGAGCGCGCCCAGGCCGCCCTCGCCGAAGTGCGCGCCGAGGCGGCAACCCATGCCAGCGCGGTGAGCGCCGACAAGCAGCGCGCCGATGCGGCGCGCAAGGAACTCGACGATTGGCGGGCGCGCGCCGCCGAGGCCGCCCGGCGCAACAGCGAATTCGCACGCCGCATCGCCGAAGCCGAGGCCGAGGCGCAGAATCTGGCCGAAGCGCCGGCGGCGCTCGAGGCGCGGATCGAGGCGATGAACGACGAATCGGCCGCGGCCTCGGAAGCCGCCTTGGCCGCCGCAGCCCATGAACGCGCTGGCGAAGAAGCGCTGCAGGAAAGCGACCGCAAGCTCGCCGAGGCCGGCGAAGTCCAGGCGGCGGCGCGCGAGGCGCGCGCCGGCGCGGCCGCGCGTGCCGAAGCGCAGGACAGCCGCCGCGAGGAAATGGCGCGGATCTCCGGCGAGAAATTCGAATGCCCGCCGCCGATGCTGCCCGACAAGGCCGGCTTCGATGAGGATGCGATCGAGCCGGTGGCGCAGGAATCGGCGCGGCTGGAGCGCCAGACTCAGGAGCGCGAACGGATCGGGCCGGTCAATCTCGTCGCCGAGAGCGAGCTCAACGAGCTCGAGGAGACCCGGCTGGCGAGCCAGGCGGAGCGCGAGGAGCTGGGCCAGGCCATCCACCGCCTGCGCGGCTCAATCGGCAGCCTGAACCGCGAGGGCCGTGCCCGTTTGCTCACCGCCTTCCAGGAGGTCGACCGCCACTTCCGCAGCCTGTTCACGACCCTGTTCGAGGGCGGCCAGGCGCATCTCGAGCTGGTCGAATCGGACGATCCCCTCGAGGCCGGACTCGAGATCATGGCGCAGCCGCCCGGAAAGCGCCTCTCGGCACTTACTCTGCTCTCCGGCGGCGAGCAGGCGTTAACCGCTGTGGCACTAATCTTTGGCCTGTTCCTCACCAATCCGGCGCCAATCTGCGTTCTGGACGAGGTCGACGCGCCGCTCGACGACGCCAATATCGAGCGCTTCTGCGACCTGCTCGACCGGATGACCGGCGAAACCGACACACGCTATCTGATCGTCACCCACAATGCGGTGACGATGAGCCGCATGCATCGCCTGTTCGGCGTCACCATGATCGAAAAGGGCGTCTCGCGGCTGGTCAGCGTCGATCTCGGCGGGGCGGAACGGCTCCTCGCGGCCGAATGACGGACGACCGGCGCGCTCCCGACCTGCCAGCTTATGCCGCGCAGGACATCAAGGGTGCGCTGCTGGCCGCGGGCGCATCGGGGACGATCTATTCTCTGGTCATGCCGGAATCCGAGGATGCGCTCGGCTATGTCGTCGACGGCGGCGCGCGCCACGACAGGGAAGATTTTCTTACGCTTTATCGCGAGCCCTGGACGCAGAAGCAGGACGCGATGCACGAGCAATATTTCGAGCGCTGGCTTTCATGGTCGGCGCCGATCGTCCAGCTGGATGCGGAGAGCTTTCCCTTTCGCTACCCGACGGCCGGCGCAAGCGAAGGCATATACAAGCTCATGGCTGAACATGCCGCCGCCGTGCGGGCCGAGGGGCGCGCGCCGAGCATCCACATTTTCGAAGGCGAATATGAGGGTTTCCCGGCCTTTGCCGAGGCGCTCGCGATCAGGATCGAGCGGCACGACAGGAGCCGCTGGCGCGACGTCGCGACGCGGATCGAGCCGGATGCCATGTTCTGGATCAGCCAGCCGTCGGCGATCGACGGCGCCGTCTGGCCGCATTTCGAGTCCTTCGCCGGATCGATGCTTGCCGCCTGCCCGGCGGCGAAGCTGATCCCCGACCTCACCTATGTCGGCAGCGTCGCCAAGGCGTTCCGGATCGACCTCCGTTTCGACAACATTCCCGCCTTCGTGATCAGCCATTCCAAGCCGTTCGGCGGCTATTATCATCGCGTCGGCGGCGTCTTCTCGCGAAGCGAATGCCGGTCCCTGTTCGGGAACAAATGGTTCAAGAATCTGCAGTCGCTCGCCTGGGCCAGCGAGATGATGAGCCGGCACGGCGTCTTCGATCTTCCGCGCCGCTATCTGCCGATCCAGCAGGAGGCGGCGCGGCGCGTCGGTCCCCTGGTCGGCGCGCCGGACCTGGCGCCGGCGGACGTCATGCTGCTGGCCACGGCCAGGCCAAGCGCCTCCCTGCCGCCGCTGCTGAAGCACGTGCTGCGCGGCTGCGAGGCCGAGCAGGTGGTCCGCCTCTGCCTGACGCCCACGATGACCTGCCTGATCGATCCGGCATTGGCGCCGGAAACCGCGCCCGAGCTCGCCGCCGCCTGGGAGAGAGGCGGATGAAGCTGGACAGCATCCGCCTGCTGATCGAGCCGGAGGAAATCCATGATTTCGTCGCGAAGCTCTGGAGCGACGGCCCGATCAGGCGATCGCATCTGTCCGGCGGCTATGTCTCGAAGCTGATCGACCGGTTCGCCCGGATCCCGCGCTTCTTCTACGAGGCATCCAACCAGCCGCTCGAATGGACCCATTTCTCGACATGGTGGGGCGGCATTCTGCTCTGCGATTATGAGAATGAGGCGATACGGGACCTGCGTTACCTGCACGAAATCCATCACGCCGCGACCATGCCCTATATCAGGGGCGCGAACGTGCCGACCTTCGAGGCGATGAATTTCCGCAACGAGCGCGAAGCGAGCACCTTCACGGAAATGGCCATCTATCTCGAGCTCCCGGACCTTCGACCGCTCACCTTCGCCCACCCTTTGTTCGTCGACCGCTTCCTGTTCCCGGATGGCGATCTCGAACGGCCCGCCGGCTTATTGCTCGACCGGTGGCAGCGCGAGCGGGACCTGGTGATGCAGGAATTGATGTACGAACGGATGCGGGTCATCCTGGCCGACGAAAGCGAGATCGACGCGGACGATCCCCAGGTGGTATGGCTTCGCCGCTATGGCGAGCAGGGCGCGAACTGGATCAGGGTCTGGAGCAGGCGCTTCAACCTCGTGCAGGAAGCGATGATCGCGTTGCGCGAGGCGAGCGCCTCGGGAGACCGGGCCGCGGCCGCCCGCGACCATCTCGACTGGCTCCTTTCGCCCGCCATTGCCGGCGGTTCGGACATTCCGTTCGAAGAAGAGGCCATCGCCTTCCGTCGCAGCTTCGACGAACTGATCGCGGTCTACGATCGGGCAATGTCGCGCGCGCACCAGGTCCCGGTGAAAGGCCTGTGACGCCGATCAGCATCGCCTTCCTCGTCTATCCCGGCGTGACCCAACTCGATTTTACCGGACCCGCGCAGATTCTGTCGCGCCTCGGCAATGCGCGCGTCGACTATGTCTGGAAGAGGCTCGATCCTGTCCCGACCGATGCAGGCTTCTCGATCCTGCCGACCGCGACCTTCGCCGATATCGAACGAGCCGACATCCTCTGCGTTCCGGGCGGCATCGCCTGCGTGGACGTGATGGAGGATGAAGATGCGCTCGCCTGGACGCGGCGGATCGGCGAGAAGGCCGATTGGGTGACCAGCGTCTGCACCGGTTCGCTCATTCTCGGCGCCGCCGGCCTGCTCCATGGCTATCGCGCCGCATGCCACTGGGCCTGGCGCGATCATCTCAGCCTGTTCGGCGCTGAGCCGGTGGCCGAGCGGTGCGTCTTCGATCGCAACCGGGTCACCGGCGGCGGCGTCACCGCCGGCATCGATTTCGCCTTTGCGCTCACCGCCGCAGTGCGTGGCGAGGCGCATGCCAGGCTCATCCAGCTGGCGCTCGAATATGATCCAGCCCCGCCCTTCGATTCAGGCAGTCCCGAGCGCGCGGATCCGGCGCTGCACGCCGCCTATGATCGCCGCATGGAGGAGCTGGCGCCGGGCCGCGATGCACGCATCCGGGCCACGGCAATGCACCGCGAATGATCGCTTTGCGCATCCGATATACGGTGTTGGCCGTCTCGCTGGCGCTCCTCGCAGGCTGCGGCTGGACGGGCGAGACCTTCTATACCGCGGCGGAGGCACAGGCCGCCATCGCGCCCGGAAATTACAGGACGGAGGAAAGCGAGCACCCGGCGCCCGATGCGCTGGTGCGGGTCTCGGTGCTGCCGAGCGGCCTGACCCGCTTCGAACTGACCGAGCGCGGCGAAGCGGTCGCCGGCTTCGTCCCGCTCGGGACGGACGGCCGTTTCTCGATCCTGTGGATGACCCGCTTCGACGGCCACGATCTGCCCGCGGCGGCAACGCTCTACGCCCTCCTCGAACGGCGGCCGGCCGGCCAGTACAGGATCTACGTGCCCGATTGCGGCCGCGACAGGGCGGACGCCGTCGCGGCCGGAGCGACGCCCAATGGCCCGGGCGGAAATGCCGATTGCGTGTTCCACGATCGGGCAGGCATCGAGGCGGGAATGCGCGCTTATGCGCGCCACCCCTTTGACGGCATGGACCTCTTCCCGGTCCCATGAGCGACGCCGCGGCCCTGCCCTTCATTCCGCCGCATCCGCCGCGCAACGGCGGGCCGGTACCGGTCTGGCGCGGCTTCTTCGGCGAGCGGGCGCGGACCGCCGTCTTCGGCTGGTCACAGCAGGCGTTCGAGGCCGATTATATCCGCCGCAACGTCTTCGGCTATCGCGTCCATATCCCGCTCGACCCGGCGCTGCTGCAGCGCGTGCTGCTCGACAATGCCGCCAATTATGTGAAGCCGGACATCGTCAAGAAGATCCTGCGGCCGACGATCGGGCGCGGCCTGCTATCCTCGGACGGCGATCTGTGGCGGGACCAAAGGCGAATCGTCGCCGCCAATTTCGCGCCGGCCGCGGTCGACGCACTGGTGCCGGTCTTCGCCCGGGCCGCCGCCAGCGCCGGCCTGCAAGCGGGAACGCGCGACATGGCGGCCGCCGCGACCGGGACGACAATGCGGATCATCGCCGACAGCCTGTTCGCCGGCGATCCCAGGCTGATCACCGAGGCGGCGATGGCGCATATCAGCGCGGCGCTCGCCGGGGCCGGCGAGGCGCGCATGCAGGCCTTGCTCGGCTTGCCGCTAATGCCCTGGAGCCTGCGCGGCAAACGAGCACGCCGCGGACAGATCTATCTGCGCCGGACCCTGAGCGAGGTCGTGATGGGCCGGCTCCCCGACGGCGGCCCGGACGATTTCCTCGGCGGCCTGATCCGCGCTTTGAACGGCAAGTTCGAGTCGGCGGAGGCGCTGGCCCTTGCCGTCGACAATGCGGCGACCTTCTATCTTGCCGGTCACGAGACCACGGCCAATGCGATCACCTGGACCCTGTTCCTGCTTTCCGAGCAGGCGGGCCTTCAGGACGAGGCGGCGGCGGAGGCCCGGGCGGCGCTCGCAGCGGGCGAGAATGATGCCGATCTGCCCGAACGCCTGCCATTGCTGCGCCGGATCCTCGAGGAGAGCATGCGCCTCTATCCGCCGGTGCCACGTTTCGACCGGCAGGCAGTAGCGGCGGACCAGCTCGGCGCCCATGCGATCGAGCCAGGCGACATCGTCTCGATCTGGCCGTGGCTGATCCACCGCCACCAAAAGCTTTGGGACGAGCCCGACCGGTTCGACGCCGAACGCTTCCAGCCCGAGGCCAAGGCCGCGCGGCACCGCTTCCAATATCTTCCGTTCGGCGGGGGACCCCGGCTGTGCGTCGGCATGCGCTTCGCGACGATAGAGGCGCTCACCGTGCTGGCCCATTGGCTGAGGGATTGGTCGTTCGCGCCGGTGCCGGGCCGAGATGTGCGACCTTCCGGCATGATCACCTTGCGGCCCGCGGGAGGGCTGCCGCTGGTGCTGGGGCGGCGGTAGTCCATTTTCCGCCGGACGATCGGCGGCACTATGAGAAAAAGAAAAAGACCCTCATCCCAACCATTGCGGTCGCAGGTTCGTCCCCCGGACGAACCAAAGAGCGACCGCAATCCGGCAAGCGGGACAAGGGGCGCACCGAGGCGGGTCTCTACTTCTCCCCTCTCCCGCTTGCGGGATTGCGGCGACTCTTTGGCCCGTCCGGGGGACGGGCCTGTCGCCGCAATGGCAGGGTGAGGGTCTTCTTTCCTTCTACCTCTTCACTCCGCCGGCTGCGGTGCCAACCTCCCCGCCTTGCGCTTCTTCGCCAGGGCCGCGCGCCAGCCGCGGCTGCGCAGCCACATGACGATGCCGGTCACTGCGAGGATCGCCGGGATGATGCCGCCGAGGAAGATGATCGTCTGCCAGACCGGCCCCATGCCGGTGCCGTCGTGCAGCCGGCGCATCAGCCGGGCATTGGTTTCCGCCTGAGGCGGGCGCGGCGCCGTGACATTCCCGTTGCCGTCGGCGACCGTAACCTCGGCAGGCCCGCCCTCACGGGCGAAGCCGATTTTCCAGACGTCCGATTGATCGGTCGGCCAGCTGATCGTCACCAAAGCGCCAGTCGCGAGCGGCTGCGCCGCGGCGAGGGCGGCATCTGCGGTCATCGCTGTCCGTTCGAGCGGCTGCGCGCGCAAGGCGCGCGCGCGATCGACGTCGCCGCCCTTGGGCCGGCTCGCCTCGAACGCGCCGAACACGCTCGGGAAGGAGATCCAGAAGCCGGTGAAGCTCAGCATGGCAAGCGGCAGCGCGATCCAGAAGCCGGTCAGATGATGGATATTGGCATTGGTCGAATTCTGCCGCTTCCAGCGAAAGCCGCGCCTGAGGCTGCCGGTGACAGGCCACCAAAGCCAGAGGCCCGTGAGGCAGGAGAGGAACATGAAGATTCCGACCCAGCCGACGATCGTCCGCCCCCAGCCCGGCACGGTCAGGCTGCCATGGAGGACGTGAAGGAATTGCATGATGCCGGCATTGCCCGAGGCCTTGTCGAGCACCTGGCCATTGCCCGGATCGAGCCAGACACTGGTCCGCATCGGCCGCCCGCCGCCGCCACCTTCACGCGGCGGCTGTATCGCAGTGACGAGGATCGGCCCGCCTTCTCCGGCCTCGGGATATCGGATCGAGGCGAGGCGCTCGCCGGGCGCGAGTGCGGCCCGCGCCGACGCGGCATAAGCCGCCGGAGGCAAAGCGGGAGTGCTCGCCGTCACCGCATAACGCTGCGGATTGATCGCCTCGTCGAACCAGTCGTGCCAGACCAGGATCGCGCCCGAGATCGAGATCGGGATGATCAGAATGGCAAGCGAAATGCCGATCCATTTGTGGATGCTGAGCCAGAGGCCGCGCAGGCGCGAGGTGGTCGAGATGGCCAAGAAAGACTCCTTTGCGCCAGCTAAAAGCTATTGCGAGACGATTGCAAGATTGAGGCTCATGAGTCCGCCCAGCGCCTGAGCAGATTGTGATAGACGCCGGTCAGGCGGATCACCTCCCCGTCGGCATGACCGCGGTCGGCGGCCACGGCCTGGATCGACTGGTCGAGGTCGAAGAGGATGGCGCGGGCGCCGTCGTCGCGGACCATCGACTGGATCCAGAAAAAGCTCGCGACGCGGGCGCCGCTCGTGACCGGTGCGACGCGATGCAGGCTCGATGCCGGATAGAGCAGCATATGGCCGGCCGGCAGCTTCACCGCGCCGGCGCCGAAATCGCCCTCGACGGACAGCTCGCCGCCTTCATAGCTTTCCGGATCGGCGAGGAAGAGCGTTGCGGAAAGGTCGCTGCGGACCCGGAATCCGCTCGCCCGGTGAATGCGGATCGCATTGTCGATATGGGTGCCGAACGCCTCTCCGCCCTGATAGCGGTTGAACAAGGGCGGAAAGATCTTGAGCGGCAGCGCCGCCGCTATGAACAGGGGCGAATTGCCGAGCGCCTCGAGCACGAGCTGGCCCGCCTGTTTCGCCGCGTCGCTTTCCTCGGGGAGCTGCTCGTTCTTCTTGGCAAGCGCCGATTGATGGCCGGATGTGGCATTGCCGTCCTGCCAGTCGCCGCCATCGATGATGGCGCGGATGCGCGCCACCCCCTCCTTGTCGAGCAGATCGGGAATGGCGAGCATCATCGGGTCATCTTATCCCGGCTAGAAGGAGTAGAACAGGCTGAGCACCGCGGACCGCCCTTCGCCGGGAGTCGCCCAGCCGCCGGTAACCGCGCCCGAGGTCGCGTTCACATTGTTGCGGATGCCCGTGTAATAATGCTCGTTCGTGGCATTGGTGATATTGAGCTGGGCGGTCAGACCCTCACGCAATTCGTAGGACAGGAAGAAGCGGTGGATCAGCCAGTCGGGCGCGAAATATTGCGTCCGCTGGAGCAAGGTCCGTTGGTGGGTCGCAAGCTTGCCCTGATAGGTGAAGCCGTAGCCGATCTGCAGGCCGAACGGCAGCCTGTAGGTGGTGAACAGGCTGCCCGAATGTTTCGGCGTCTGGATCAGGGTGTCGCCGCGCTGCGGATCCGGGATCGCAGCGCTGTTGAGGCAGGCTGCGCTCGGATTGGCCAGGCAGAAATCCGACACGCTCTGCAGCACTTCGCCGTGCAGATAGGTGTAGTTGGCGAAGATCGACCATTGGGTCGTGATGTTGCCGCTGGCGCCGAGCGCAATACCGTCGACCCGCGAACGGCCATCGACGACCTGGAGCGCGGCAGGTTGCGAGGGATCGTTGGAGGGCACGCGGAAATTGCTCCGCTCGTTGCGGAACAAGGCGGCGGTAACCTGAAGGCGCCGGCCGAACAGGTCCGCCTTGGCGCCGATCTCGTAGCTGCGGGCGGTCTCGGGTGCCGCGGCGCAGGGATTGGCTGCGCCCGGGGCAGTGACCACACCGCAGCCGAGCCGCACGGTCGCCGAGGTCGGGGTGCGCGCATTGCCATAAGCGATGTAGAGCGAGGTGCGCGGCGTCGGCTTGAAGACGGCACCGGCGCGATAGGAGAAGAGCGTCTCCTCGCTGGTCTGGGGCGCGAGCTGCAGCGCGGTCAGCGCCGCTGTGCCCGGCGGATAGGCGTTGAGCGGCACGTTGCGGAACGTGCCCTCCGCGCGCTCCAGCCGAACGCCGCCGTTCAGCTCGAACATTGGCCCGATCTCCAGCGTGTCGAAGGCGTAGATGGCGCGATCGCTGCTGTCGCCGCGTGAGCGCGCGGTCACCGTGTAATTGACCGGGCCGGTATAGAGGCCGGTCGGATTGGCGATGCTCTCGAGTGGATTGAGCAAGGCCGCGCCCGCGCCGTTGCGGATCAGCTCGGCCGTCTCGATCGAATAACTTTCGCGCGTCAGCGATCCGCCGACGACCAGGACGTTGTGGAGCGCGCCGACCCGGCCGCTTTCCACGCGCAGATCGGTCTGGCTGTAGAGAAGGTCGTTCGCCTGGTCGCGGACCCGGCCGCGCGGGCCGTTCGGCTGCCAGAAACCGGACGGGACGGTCACGTTGATCGTGCCGATGCCCGGGCCCGACCCCGTGGTCACGTTGGCGACGGCGACGGTGCAGGCAAGCCCGGTTGGGTTGCCGGGGCCGGCGGATATGGGCTGCAGACCGGTGCCGGCGAGGCAGAAGGTACCCTGCGGGGCGCTGGTCTGGGTATATTGATTAACGCGCTGCCACCGGGTGAGATTGCGCACCGAGACATGGTCGCTGAAGTCGTGGCGGAAGGTCGCCGTCAGCCTGTCGACGTCGATCAATTGCTCGTCGAGATTGCGGTAGCCGTAATAGGCGCTGTCGTCGGCACCGGGCAGCGGCCCGTCGTTCAGCTGATTGAGGAAATAGGGCACCCCGTAAATGGGCGTGTTGTCGTCATGCTGGTGGACATAAGCGAGCGTCAGGCTGGTCGGACTGCCGATGCCGAAGGTGATCGCCGGCGCCACGCCCCAGCGGCGGAAGCGCTCGACGTCGCGGCCGGGAACGTCGTTGCGATGCCACATCGCGTTGAGCCGCACCGCGATGAGATCGCTGAGCCGGTGATTGATGTCCGCGGTGGCGCGCCAATAATCGTCGGTGCCGCCGGCGATGGACAGGATGGAGAGATTCTCCGCCTGCGGGACCTTCGACACCAGATTGATGGTGCCGCCGACGCTGCCCGATCCGTTGAAGACGCTGTTCGCGCCATTGTAGATTTCGATCTGCTGCAGGTTGAACGGATCGGTGCGGCTATATTGAGCGCTGTCGCGGACGCCATCGACGGTGACATCGTTGCTCGCGGAATAGCCGCGCAGGTTGATCGCGTCGCCATAACCCCCGCCGCCTTCGCCGGCGCCGAAGGTGATTCCCGGCACCGTGGCGAGCGCATCGCGCAAGGTCAGCAGATTTTGACGCCGCAACACCTGGTCGGAGATCACCGTGACCGTCTGCGGCGTGTCGAGCAGCGGGCTGGTCGCCTTGGGCGATTCGACCCTTTGCCCGCGCGCTCCGGTGATGACGATGTCCCGCGCCGCTTGTTGGACGTCGGTCTGCGTCGCCGCGGTGACCCCATCCTCAGCCATGGCCGGTGCGGAAATGAAGGCTACACAGCTCATCGCCAGAAACGCTTTGGCGGTCACGCAATCACTCATTCAGAAGCCCCTACTGCCGCCCGCGTTCGGGTCGGTAAAAAGGCTATTGCAATTCATTCGCAATAGAGTCAAGAGGGTTGCGAACGGTTCGCAAAAAGACGGGCAATACCTCTTCCCAGGGCCCGTCGGCGCCGGCGTGAAAGCAGCCTTCACGCCGGCGCCATTTTTTCTTCCGTCGTGGAATCCGGTCCGTTCGACTAGGCGCCCGTGCCGCTTGCGCGGGGGATCGGGGACAGGCGATAAAGCGCCGCGTAGCCGATATGATCCGACAATTGGCTTCCGTCCGGCTCATGTCCGAACGGGACGCGGACGGCCTGCGCCGCCAAAGCGGAGTCGCGGCCCGGGGCGAAGAACTGCCAATCCTCGGCGCGGCGCAATATGGCATGGATGTCGGGTGCGAGAGGCGCGCCCCGGGCGGTGCGATCCCGCACGACCTCGCTGATCGCATCCCGAAACGGCGCGCCGCCGCGCCAGCTGGCGATCGCCTGGCGCAACGCCGCCCAGCGCGGTTGCGCCCTGCCCGCGTTGAAATCGCCGGCGACGATGATCGGATAGATCGGATCGTGCCAGTGGTTGATGAAGGCGGACAGCAGCTCCGCCTCACGGCGATAGGCGTAGAGGGATCGCTCGTCGCTGACCCCCGAATGCTGTCGGCAGTTGAGATGGGTGGTGACGATATCGACGGGCGTGAGCGCGCCTGGAATGCGCACGGTCACCAGCAGCGCGCCCTTGCTGGCTAGGCAATCATAACCAGCGCAGGCGAAATCCGGATAGGCCATGCGCCGGACCCGGACGATCGGGTAATCGGAAAAGAGCATCAGCCCGCTGTCGACCAGCCTGCCCTCGGTCTCTCCCCGCCACCAGCTTGCCGCCGCCGCGAAAGCGCCGTCGCCGGCGCCCGGCGAGACCGCGGGCACGTCCGCTTCGGAGGGGCCGCGCACGACATAGCGATAGCCGGCATCGCGGCCGATCGCCCGCGCCTGCGCGGTGAACGCCTCCTGCAGAACCACGATCTGCGGATTCGTCCCCGATCGCCGCATCAGCCGCAGCCGTTCCGAGATTCTTGCGAAGGCGGGTGGCCGATCGAGCGCGAACGGCCATGGCGCGCCCTCGACATTGTAGGTGAGCACGGACAAAGTTCCGTCGAACCGCCGAGCCGCGGCGGGAGGCAGCGTCTTCAAGGCCTGGTTGCCGCAGGAGGAGGTGGCGCAATGGAGAGACACGAGCACCGCCAGCATCAGGGGTTTCGAACGCATAGGCACTCCGGCGATGACCAATGAAGACGCCGCCGACGGATAAACGCCGCATGTCCGAATTCGATCGGCAACTGGTCGGCCCTGCCCACCCTCTCGACGCCACCCCTGGCCTTTGTTTCCGAAGCATCCTTTGGGCTGGCCGGCGGGTTTAGGTGGACAGCGGCGGCGGTGCGGCACCAAATTGTATGAAGGAATAGGGTTCCCCGATGAACGCGTTGCGCCGCCTGCTTTCGATCGAACGCGCCTTGCTGATCGGCCTGCTTCTGCTCGGCGCCGCCTTGTTCGTCTTCCTCCACCTCGCGTCCGAGGTCGCCGAGGGCGATACGATGGCCTTCGATCGTCACCTTCTCTCCGCATTGCGGTCCCCGGCCAATCCGGCGCTCCCGATCGGCCCGAAATGGCTGCCCGAAGCGATGACCGACCTGACTGCGTTCGGAAGCCCGATCGGACTCCTGCTCGTCTCGGTCGTCGTGACGATCTATCTCCTGCTCGGCCGCCGCATCCGAACAGCCGCCTTCGTCTTTGCGGCGACGACGGGAGGCATGGCGATGGGGGGCCTGCTCAAGCTGGTCTATGCGCGGCCGCGTCCCGACCTGGTGCCCCACCTCGTCGAAGTGACGTCGACCAGCTTCCCGAGCGGGCATGCGACCGATTCGGCGCTCGTCTATCTGACGCTGGCCGCATTACTCGCCCGAACCGTGCCCGAACGGATATTGCGCATCTATCTGATCGGCGTCGCCATCCTGCTGACGCTGCTGATCGGCAGCAGCCGCGTCTATCTCGGCGTCCATTGGCCGAGCGACGTCGTTGCCGGCTGGACGATCGGCGCCGCCTGGGCGCTCGCCGCCTCGCTTCTCTATTCGCGAATCGTGTCAGGCCAGCGCGATCGGGCGGCGTCCCCTCAAAGCCCTTCGGTATAGTTCGCGCAGGCCTGGGGCGAGCCGCCGCGATAGCCGCGAAGCAGCGCCTCCTGCCGTTGCGCCGATGTGCCGTGCGTGAAGCTTTCGGGCACGACGGTGCCGCGCGAAGCGCGCTGCAGCGTGTCGTCGCCGATCGCGGCCGCGGCCCGCATGCCTTCCTCTATGTCGCCTTGCTCCATTGCGCTCTGTTCGCCCGAGGCCCAGACGCCGGCATAGCAATCCGCCTGAAGCTCCATCCTGACCTGGATCGCGTTGGACTCCGCCTCGCTCGCGCCCTGCTGCGCGCGGCGCACCCTTTCCTCGATACCGCTCAGGGTCTGGACGTGATGGCCGACCTCGTGCGCGATGACATAGGCCTGGGCGAAGTCGCCGGGCGCGCCATAGCGTTGGGCAAGCTCGTTGAAGAAGCTGGTGTCGAGATAGATGCGGCGGTCCGACGGGCAGTAGAAGGGCCCCATCGAGGATTGCGCCGCGCCGCAGCCCGACCGGCCATTGCCAGGATAGAAGACAAGGGTTGGCGGTGTGTAGTTCGATCCCGATGCCCGGAACAAGGCAGTCCAGCGATCCTCGGTCGAGGCGAGAACCTGGCATGAGAAACGGCGAGCTGGATCGGCCGAGCAGACCTGCGATCCGCGGCTGTCGGCGCTGGTCGACGGGGCACCCCCTTGCTCGCCACTGGTCAGGCCGAGCGGATTGCCGCCGATGAAGAACATGACGACCAGGACGACGAGCACGCCGCCAATGCCGAAGCGGCTGAACACGAGGCCGAGCAGCATGCCGGCACCACCCCCGCCACCGCCGCCGAGGCCGAATCCGCCGCCGCCGCCGCTCTGGCTTTCGACATTGTCGCTTTCCCTGCGCCCGCCGAATCGCATGCCGTCTCTCCTTTTCGTTACGCCCTCAATGCGCCGAAGGGGCAGAGGTTGCTTGCATAAAGATGCGGGCCGCGCGAGTGGAGCCCGCGATGGCCGATTCCCAAGCACGTCGCCGGGCGCGCACGCCCGAGCGGCTCCCTCTGCCAGACCAGGTCGCGCTCGTCCTTCAGGGTGGCGGCGCGCTCGGCGCCTATCAGGCCGGCGCCTATCAGGGCCTTGCCGAAAAAGGGATCGACATCGACTGGATCGCCGGCATCTCGATCGGCGCCGTCAATGCCGCGATCATTGCCGGCAACCGGCCCCAGGACCGGCTGGCCAGGCTGCGCGGCTTCTGGGAAAAGATCACGTCGGCCCTGCCCGCTTTCCCGATGGCGGGAGGCGATAGCTGGCGCGAATGGGCGCACCTCATGTCGGCCGGCTTTGTCGCCATGCAGGGCGTGCCGGGATTCTTCAGCCCGCGCGCGCTGCCGCCGACCTTTGCGCTGCCCGGCACCCCCGGTGCGCTGAGCTTCTATGACAGCGCGCCGCTGGCGGCCACGCTGGACGCCTTCGTCGACTGGAAGTTGCTGAACGACGGCCCGGTGCGGCTCTCGATCGGTGCGGTCAACGTCGAGACCGGCAATTTCCACTATTTCGACAGCGACCGGGAGCGGATCGACGCGCGCCATATCATGGCCTCGGGCGCGCTGCCTCCCGGACTGCCGCCGATCGAGATCGACGGCGCCTGGTGGTGGGACGGCGGGATCGTCTCCAACACCCCCCTCAGCCATGTCCTCGACAATCAGAAGGAGGATCTGCTCGTCTTCCAGGTCGATCTGTTCGCCTCCCGCGGCGAGGTGCCGGCGACGATGGTCGACGTCTATGCGCGCGAGAAGGACATCCGCTATTCCTCCCGCACCCGCCAGGTCACCGACCAGCTGCTGCGGCTGCGCAAGGAGCGCGAGGTCATCCGCAAGGTCCTCGACAAATTGCCGGCGAGCCTTGCCGGCGATGCCGACGTGAAGCGGCTCGCCGCGCTCGCCGCCGAGCATGCGGTCAACGTCGTCCATCTCATCTATCGCAAGCATGGCTGGGAGGGCAGCGCCGCCGATTTCGAATTTTCGCGCACGACCATGGAGCATCATTGGAGCGCCGGCCTCGCCGCCATCGCCGAGACGATGCGTCACGACGCCCTGCTCGCGCGCAACATCGTCGACGGCCGGACCGCGGCCTTCGACCTCGCAGCCTAGCAAGAAAGGAAAGCGTCCCATGTTCCTCAACGGCAAGACCGCTCTGGTCACCGGCTCCACCTCGGGCATCGGCCTGGCCATTGCGCGCGCGCTCGCCGGCGAGGGTGCGAAAGTGGTTCTCAACGGCTTCGGCGACGCCGCCGAGATCGAGAAGCTCCAGGCCGAGCTCGGCGCCGGCTACAGCAATGCCGACCTCACCGACGAGAAGGCGATCGAGGCGATGATGGCCGAGGCAGGCCCGATCGACATATTGGTCAACAATGCCGGGACCCAGCATGTCGCGCCGGTCGACCAATTCCCGGTCGACAAATGGAATTTGATCATCGCGCTGAACCTGACCGCCGCCTTTCACACGACCAGGCTCGCCGTACCCGGCATGCGATCGAAGGGCTGGGGCCGGATCGTCAACACCGCCTCGGCCCATAGCCTCGTCGCGAGCCCCAACAAATCCGCCTATGTCGCGGCCAAGCATGGCATTGCCGGTTTCACCAAGACGGTGGCCCTCGAGACCGCGACCGACGGGATCACCGTCAATTGCATCAGCCCCGGTTACGTCTGGACGCCGCTCGTCGAAGGCCAGATCCCCGACCAGATGGCGTCGCGCCACCTGACCCGCGAGCAGGTGATGAACGACGTCCTCCTCGCCGCCCAGCCGACCAAGAAATTCGTCACCGTCGATCAGGTCGCGGCGCTGGCCCTGTTCCTGTGCCGGGACGAGGCCGCCTCGATCACCGGCGCAAATCTCAGCATGGACGGCGGCTGGACGGCGGCGTGATCGCGCTTTTGCGCGGACCGCGATCCACCGCTAGAAGCGAACCCGTGCCGCGTCGTTTCGCTCTCCCGCTCCTCGCCTTGCTCGCTTTGGCCGGCTGCACGCGATCGCGCGAGGTGGTGGCGCCGCCCAATGCGGAGCGGCCCAACGACAATTGGCGCAGCCTCGTCACCGACAACGACCGGAACCGGGTCCGTCACTGGCGCGACATCTGGACCGAGGCGCTTGCGCAGGCGCAGCCAAATAGCGCCGCCGCGATCGGCCGCGAAGGGGCCTTGCTCGAGCCCGACGCGGCGCTGCCGGGGGCGCGGCTGCCGGCCGGCGATTATCGCTGCCGAACGATCAAGCTCGGCGCCCAGACGGCGGGCCATGCCGTCTTCACCGCCTATGAGCCCCGCCTCTGCCGGATCGGGGCGGAAGGGACGCGGCTCCAACTCACCGTCCTCGACGGACCGCAGCGGCCGATCGGGATCCTGTTTCCCGACAGCGGACGGCGCATGATCTTCCTCGGCACCCTCCAGCTCGGCGACGAAGCCCTGGCCTATCGTTACAGCAGGGATACCGAGCGCGACATGGTCGGCCTGGTCGAGCGGATCGGGGAACGGCGCTGGCGGCTGGTCCTTCCTCATCCGCATTTCGAATCCCTGCTCGACGTGATCGAGATCATCCCCGCCTGAAGAGGTATTGCCGATGCGAACCAAGATCCTCGCCGCCCTGCTGGCCACGTGCGCGATAGCCGCGCCGGCCTCCGCCCAGGATCTGCGCCAGGCGATCAATGCCGACATGCCGGACCTGATGACTCTCTATCGCGACCTCCACGCCCATCCGGAGCTGTCGATGCAGGAGACGCGCAGCGCCGCCCGCATGGCGGACGAGGCGCGCCGGGCCGGCTTCACGGTCACCACCGGCGTCGGCCGCACGGGCGTCGTCGCGGTGCTTGCGAACGGGCCCGGCCCGATCCTGCTGCTGCGCGCCGATATGGACGCGCTGCCGGTCGAGGAGCAGACCGGCCTGGCCTTCGCGAGCCGGGTGCGCGGCACCAGCCTGACCGGCGTCGAGAGCGGCGTCATGCATGCCTGCGGCCACGACACCCATATGACCACCTGGGTCGGGACCGCACGGCGCATGGCGGCGATGCGCAGTCAATGGTCAGGTACATTGGTGATGATCGCGCAGCCCGGCGAGGAGATCGGCGCCGGCGCGCGGGCGATGCTCGATGACGGACTGTATACGCGCTTCCCGCATCCGACCCATGCCATCGCCTTCCACGATTCGGCGAGCCTGCCGGCCGGGGTGATCGGCTATTCGGTCGGGCCGGCGCTGGCCGCGACCGACTCGGTCGATATCACCGTGCGGGGCGTCGGCGGCCACGGCGCCTATCCGCACACGACGCGCGACCCGATCGTGCTCGCCAGCCGGATCGTCACCACCTTGCAGACTTTGGTCAGCCGCGAAATGAACCCGCTCGACAGCGCCGTCGTCACCGTGGGCAGCTTTCATTCGGGCACCAAGCACAACATCATTTCGGACGAGGCCAGGCTGCAGTTGACCGTGCGCAGCTTCACGCCCGAGATCCGCAGGCAGCTGCTCGACGGCATCCAGCGCATCACCCGCGGCGAGGCGATCGCCGCCGGCGTGCCGGAGGATCGAATGCCGGTCGTGACGATCCGGGAGGGCGACATCACGCCGGCCACGGTCAATTCAGAAGCGCTGACCCAGAGCATTGCGGCCCTGTTCCGCGCCCAATTCGGCGAAGCGCGGGTGACGCGGACTCCGCCGGTGATGGGCGGCGAGGATTTCAGCCGCTACCGCCTGGCGGATCCCCGCATCGAAAGCTTCATCTTCTGGGTCGGCGGCGTGCCCCAGGCGCGCTGGGACGCGGCCAATGGCGACCCGGCGCGTCTGCCCTCGCTGCACAGCGCCTTTTGGGCGCCGGACGCGGAAAAGGTGATCTCGACGGCGACGGAAGCGATGGTCGTGGCGGCGATGGGCGTGCTCGGGCGGCGTTCTTAGATTTGTTAGGTCATCCCGGACTTGATCCGGGATCCACCTACTCTTCGCCCAACTCAGGCAAGAAGGTGGATGCTGAATCAAGTTCAGCATGACGGTCAGGGGCCGAAGACAGCCTCAGTGCGTGGCGGCCTCGGCGCCCCAGACGGCCCTTAGTCGCGCGTCGCGGCCGCAACCGCGGCGGTACATGCCGTAGGCGACCGGGTGCAGGCGAGCATAATCCTGGTGATAGGTCTCCGCGCGATAAAAGGGGCCCGAGCGGCGGACGGGGGTGACGACGCGGCCGTGCAGAATGCGGTTCGCCTCGGCGCGCGCGGCCTGCGCCTCGCGCTCCTGGGCCGGGTTCATGGCGAAGATCGCGGTGCGGTAGCTGGCGCCGCGATCGCAGAACTGGCCGTCCGGGTCGGTCGGGTCGATAGTGCGCAGGAAGCGGCGGACGAGCTGGCCATAGCTGATCCGGGCCGGATCGAAGGTGACCAGCACGGCCTCGACATGGCCGGTCCCGCCGGCGCTGACCTGCTCATAGTGCGGATTGGGTAAGGTCCCGCCGGTGAAGCCCGATACTGCGGAGATCACGCCGGGGACATGCTCGATGTCGGTCTCGGCGGACCAGAAGCAGCCGCCGGCAAAGATCGCCCGTTCGGTGCGGGCCGCACGCGGCGCCTGCTGCGCGGCATCGGCCTGATCGGCGCTGCCCTGGCCGCAAGCGGCCGCGGCGATGGCGAGCGCCAGGAAGAATTTCTTGGTCATGCGCGCCCCATAGCGGACCCTGCGATGAAGCGCTGCTGAACCTGGCCGGCCTTTTCGTTATGGCTGGGCGATGCCTCTCATGCTCGCCGCTTTGCTGCTCGCCCAGCCGGTCATCCCGCCCGATGCCGCGGCACCGCCCGAGGAGATGGTCGATTTCCTCGGCCGCCGCCGCCTTTGCCTCGCTCTGCAGGCGCCCGACCAGCGCAATGTCCATGAGCAATCGGAATCGCGCCGGCTCGCCTGCGCCAGCCTGGCGGCGGAGGAGCGGGTCTGGCGCGACCGTTTAAGGGGCAATGCAAATGGCCTGGCTTGGCTGGACCGGGACGCCCGGGATTTCCGACTGCCCGGCATGACGGTTCGAAGCGGCAACGGACCGCCGGGCGCCTACGTGCACCGCATGGAGTGGAACGGCACCGAAAATGGCGGACCGGCGCAATTCCACCTCAGCATCGACAGCGACGCCGAGCTGGGCGCGGCGACCTGGATCAGCGCCTCCTATGGCGACGCCGCCGCGCGCACCTTCCGCATCGACAATGCCCGTTTTCCCTGGCTCGACCTGCAGAGCGTACGGGCAGCACTCGGGGACGACATGCTCCGGATCGACATCCGCTTCGGTTATCGCCGCGGCTATTGCGGCGAACTCGACGAGGACGATCGCCCGAACCTCACGATCCGCTTCACGCGGGACAGGGTCAGGGCCACGTTCGAGGATCGCACCAATTGCGCGATCCGCAACGTCGACTTGCCAGGCTAGGCCGCCGCGGCACCGAGGCGCTCGATCTGCTCCGCGTTCAGGTCGAGCGTCAGGACGCCGAGCAATTCCTCGAGCTGGCGGACCGACGTCGCGCTTGCGATCGGTGCGACGACGCCCGGCTGGGCGGCGAGCCAGGCCAGAGCGACTTGGGCCGGCGTCGCATCGGTCTCGGCGGCGACTTCGTCGAGTGAGGCGAGCACGCGGCGGCCGCGGTCGTTGAGATAAGCGTTCATGCGGTCGCCGCGGACGCTCTTGCCGAAATCCGCTTCGGACCGGTACTTGCCGGTGAGGAATCCGGAGGCGAGGCCGAAATAAGGCAGGACGCCGATATTGCGCTCGACGCAAAGGTCCTGCAGCGCGCCCTCATATTTCTCGCGGGACATCAGATTATATTCGGGCTGCAGCACCTCGTAGCGGGCCAGCCCCTCCCGTTCCGAAATGTCGAGCGCTTCGGCGAGCCGGGCCGCCGAATAATTGGAGGCGCCGAGCGCGCGCACCTTGCCGTCGCGGACCAGCCCGTCGAAGCCAGCAAGCGTGTCGGCGAGCGGCGTCTCTTCATCGTCCTGGTGCGCATAATAAAGGTCGATCGCCTCTATGCCGAGCCGGCCGAGGGACGCCTCGGCGGCCGCCGCGATCCGCGCGCCCTCCAGCCGGGCCGGCTCGCCCATGGGCAGCATGCCGACCTTGGTCGCGATCATGATCCCCTTGCTGCCGCCGCGGCGCCTGATCCACTCGCCGAGCAACGTCTCCGATTCGCCGCCCTTGTGGCCGGGTACCCAGGCCGAATAGACGTCGGCCGTGTCGATCATCGTGCCGCCGGCTTCGGCGAAGCGGTCGAGGATCGCGAAGGCTTCCTCGCCGGTCGCGGTCCAGCCGAAAACGTTGCCGCCGAGCACCAGCCGCGGCGTCTCGAGACCACTGCCGCCCAAAGCTCTCATATCCATTCGTCACGTCCTTGCTGCTTGAGGGCTTCCACCGCTTCCCTGACCCGCTGGCTTTGCGCCTTGGGCACGATCAGAACCGCATCGGCGGTCGCGACCACCACCAGGTCCTGGATGCCGATGGCGGCGACCAGCGGCCCGTCGGACCTTATCAAGCAGCCGGTGGCGTCCAGGGCGATGACATCGCCGGCGATCGCATTGCCGTTTTCGTCGCGCGACGACGCCTGGTGAAGCGAGTCCCAGCTGCCGACATCGGACCAGCCGATCGCCACCGGCATGACGGCGACCTTTTCGGCCTTCTCCATCACTGCATAATCGATCGACAGGGACGGCGCGGCCGCGAATGCGGCGGCGTCGGGCAACAGGCGCCTGCCGTCGCTTTTCGCTTCCGCGATTGCGGCCTCGGCCGCATCGCAAATGTCGGGCGCGTGCCGGGCGAGCGCATCGAGATAGGTGCCGGCGCGCATCAGGAAGATGCCGCCATTCCAGTCATGCCGCCCACCCGCGACATAAAGCGCGGCCGTGGCGGCATCGGGCTTCTCGACGAACCGCAACGCCTGGTGGACACCCGCGCCGAGCAGGGGCCCGCGCTCGATATAGCCGTAGCCGGTTTCGGCGTGCCCGGCCTCCATGCCGAAGGTGACGATCCAACCTGCTTCGGCAAAGGGAAGCGCGCGGCGGGCCGCGTCGCGAAATCCGGCGACGTCGGCAATGACATGATCGCTGGGGAGCACGAGAAGGACATCGTCGCGGTCGAAAGCAAGCGCCGCAAGCGCGATTGCGGGGGCGGTATTCTTCGCCGCGGGCTCGACGATCAGGCTGCCCGCCTGCGGCAAGGCAGCCTCGATCGCATCCGCCTGGCTCGCGCCGCAGACGATACAAGGCGCAGCGAAGAGCGATTCGTCGCTGACCCGCGCGGCGGTCGCGCCGAGCATCGTTCCATTACCGAACAGGTCCAGCATCTGCTTGGGGCGGGCCGTGCGCGACAGCGGCCAAAGGCGCGTGCCCGAACCTCCGGACAGGATGATCGGGACGATCTTGCGGGCCGGGGCGTCGCTCATGCGGCACCCCTAATGCGATTTCGGACTCGATGGAAATTTTGGCGCGACTGGATGAGGGAACAACCAGGCGCGCTCGCGCGCTTTAACCTTGCATGCCGATCTTCTTCACCAGCCCCACCCGCGCGGTCGACCCGCCCGGGCTGATTCTCAGCGCAGCCCAGGCTGCCGTCCAGCGCAGCGCTGGAAGCGAGTCCTGGAAGAAGTGAAACGTCGCTCTTCGAGTGCCGGTGTCCGGATCGTGCTGGCGGCGGCATTGGCCGTCTTTGTCGTCATAGTTGTGACGCTCTCCGTCCACCGCTACCGGCAACCGGTGGCGGCGCCCCCGGAGGCGCTCGCTCATATTGCCGAGAAGAATCGTGACGCGGCGATCGTCGCCGCGGCGCGGCTGCGCAGCGAATCCGCGGCCACCACCAATGCGGCGGAGGACATTGCGGAGGCTGAGCGCCGCGGCCGGGCCTCAGCCAACGCCATGATCGAGCGTTACCCCAATGTCGATAACCGGACCGACAATTTGCGTCAGGACTGATTGGCGGCGAGCGATCGCCTAGCCTGAGGGGTTCGGCGCCGCATCGCCATTGCCATTGCCGCCATGCGGTTGCGGCGGCGAACCGCCCGGGGGCACGCCGGTCGCGGCGGCGCGGCGACGCCGGGCAGCCTCCTGCTCTTCGGCCGTGATTCCGTTGCGCGTCCGCTTGGTGATCGAATCGAGCACATCGGGCACGAGGCGTTCGGCAAATCCGGCGAGGAACGCCCAGAGCAGGAGCTTGAAGAAATCCATCCGCGTCGGAAAGCCGAGCGCTTCGGCGAATTGGGTGAAGGGATCGCAGGCATCATAGGCCTTGCACTGATCCGATGGCGCGGAATCGATCAGTTGCCAGAAGGACCTGCCCGCCGAGCCGGCGACCGACACGACCTTGACGATCGGGTTCGCGCTATTGTCGGCGGCCGAGCCGGAGGCGTTGCCGCTTTGGGCCACGATCACATTGTCAGCGCTGACATTGTCCGCGCTCGCCACCTGATTGGTGGCCTCGATGCTGTTGCCAGTCGCGGCGGCACTTTCATTCGCGGTTGCAACACTGTTGCCGCCCTCGGCTGAATCGCCATTTTCCTTGGCGCCGGCCGCGGCGCCGTTCGCGCCACTCTCACCGACGGGTTTCGTTTCCGGCTGCTGCGCGGCTTGTCGCTGTTGAGCACCGGGAGTCGTCGCCACGGTCCGCGTCGCGACCTGCGGGAAGATGCCGTTCTCGAAGCCCAGCATCGCCGGCGCGCCCGTCGCGAAGATTGCATAGAGCAGGAGCGAGAAGACCGCGCCGCTGAACAAGGCGAGGTTGATTCCGTTCTTGCCGGTCCGCAGCCGTGCGAGCTCGAGGAAGGAATCGCCGGACAATATATTCCCCGCCACGGCGGCCTGGAGTCGCTGGACGACGCTCATCGTCGCGCCGATGCGGCCGACCGCGGCGATGAGAAACAGGCCGAGGACGAGATTGGCGAGCCGGATGACGTTGCTGTTCGGCATCAGCTTGAACAGCAGAACGACGAGGAAAAGGATGAAGACCGCGATCGCGTTTGCCGACCAGAAGCGCATGACCAGCCAGCGCATCAGATCCCGCGTCGCCTTTTCGCGGCCGATCGACATCATATAGCTGGCGTGAATGTAGCCGAGCAGCGTCTGGGCATCGGCATCGATCGCGGTGCCGGCGCTACCCGGCATCGCGCCGCCACGCTGAACGAGCAAATCCTCGGCCGCAGCCAGCGCGTCCATCGCGGCGCCATGGGCACGCCGCGCCGTCTCAAGCGTCGCCTGGGCCGTATCGCGCACGTCCTCGGCGCCGGTCGCCGCGGCGCGCGCCGCATCGGTGGCGGCGGCCATGGCGCGCCGGCTGCGGTCCACCTCGGCCTGAGCGCGGGCGACGTCGCGTGCGGCGGTCGCGCGGTCCAGCCTGGTCTGCGCCTCGGCGATAGCGGCGGCATCGGGCTTGTCCGCGTCGCGGGCGGCATTGAGCGCGGTGGTGGCGGCCACGACCAAGGCATCGCAGCGGCGCAGCTCCTCGGCGAGCACTTCCGGTCCGCATGGATCGGGGGGATTGGAGGCCCAATATTCGATCACCGCCCGTGCCGGCGCGACCCGCTCGAAGCGTTCGCGAAGCATCCAGGCACGGCGCCGCTGAATGGCCGGCGGATAGAGCGCGTTGACCCGTGCTTCGAAGCCGAGCAGGGCGGCAAGCCCGGGGACGGGCTGGCAAAGCTCGGCCTCCAGATCCTTCTCGATCTCGATGACCTTCTGCAGCGCCTCGCCATGGAGCACCGCCCGCGCCGACGCGATCTGCGCGCGCAGCGAGTCGCCGGCGGCATCGACGAGGCCGAGCAGATCCTCGTCGGGGTGGGTCCAGCCGTAACGCCAGCCTAACCACAGCCAGCGAAAAGGATTGCGGGTCTTGCCGCCGGCACGCTCAAGCGGCAACGGGCGAGTCGAAACGAGCGACCCGTGACGGTGACAGGGCCCGATTTCCGGATCCGGCTCGCTCATCACAATTCTCCCCCCGAAAAGGCTGCGCGCGATTCGGTCGTGTCGTCAATCCAATGCTATGCCTTCGCCGGATCAATGGCAATCGACCGGCGCGAATAGCTGGATGCGGTCGCGGGGACTTGGTGGCTATTTAGGAATGTTAACGATCAGGGTTGGTCAGCGGCGCTTGCGACTTCAATGGATCAGCGAACGCGCCGGCCGCGCCAATCAATGCGGCGCGCTGTCCGGATCGCCTCCCTGGCCACCGCCCTGTGGGCCGGGATGGACCAGATCGTGATCGCTTTCGACAACGTTTTTGCCCTGGCCGCCACCCGGCTTCGGGCCGCCGCCGCCGGAAACGCGCGACATGAAGGAACCCCGGTTGAGCTTGCGGCTTGGTTTCATTCTCTTCGACCTTTTTGACCCTGTCGCCGTCATCCATCCTATGGACGCGGCGCGCAAGCGCCGCCGCGCGCATTCACGCTGGATTTTCGCGCGCGGGCTCCCCGTTTTGCCCGCCCTCCCGTCCCTTCCCCCTCGGGCCGGCTCTTGCTAGAGCCGCTTTGACTCAACGCATCGCGACAGGGGGCGAACATGACCTCAACCGGCCACGACACACTCGGCACAAGATCGACGTTCGACGTCGGCGGCCGTTCCTATACTTATTATTCGCTTGCCAAGGCGGCGGAGAAGCTCGGCAATGTCGACAAATTGCCTTTCTCGATGAAGGTGCTGCTCGAGAATCTGCTCCGCTTCGAGGATGGGGTCACCGTCACCGTCGAGGATATCCAGGCGCTGGTCGACTGGCAGACGACGCGCAGCTCGACCCGCGAGATCCAGTATCGGCCGGCGCGCGTGCTGATGCAGGATTTCACCGGCGTGCCGGCGGTCGTCGATCTCGCCGCGATGCGCGACGCCATGGCAAAGCTTGGCGGCGATCCGCAGAAGATCAATCCGCTCGTCCCCGTCCATCTTGTCATCGATCATAGCGTGATGGTCGACGAATTCGGCACGCCCAAGGCGTTCGAGCAGAACGTCGCGCTCGAATATCAGCGCAATATCGAGCGCTACCAGTTCCTCAAATGGGGCCAGCGCGCCTTCAACAATTTCGAGGTCGTGCCGCCGGGCACCGGCATCTGCCACCAGGTGAACCTCGAATATATCGCGCGCGGCGTGTGGAGCACGAAGGAAGTCGGCGGATCGGGCGACGAGATCGCCTATCCCGACACGCTGGTCGGCACCGATAGCCACACCACCATGGTCAACGGGCTCGGCGTGCTCGGCTGGGGCGTCGGAGGCATCGAGGCGGAAGCCGCGATGCTCGGCCAGCCTGTGTCGATGATCATTCCGGAGGTGGTCGGTTTCCACCTGACCGGCGCGCTCAAGGAGGGGATCACGGCCACCGATCTCGTCCTCACCGTCACCCAGATGCTTCGCGCCAAGGGCGTAGTCGGCCGCTTCGTCGAATTTTTCGGCCCCGGCGTCTCCGCGCTGTCGGTCGCCGATCGCGCGACCATCGCCAATATGGCGCCCGAATATGGCGCGACCTGCGGATTCTTCCCGATCGACCACAAGACGCTCGAATATCTCCGGCTCACCGGCCGCCCGGAGGAAACGATCGCGCTCGCCGAAGCCTATGCCAAGGCACAGGGCATGTGGCTCGAAGCCGAAGGAAATGACGATCCGGTGTTCACCGAGACGCTGCGGCTCGACATGTCGAGCGTCGAGCCGAGCCTCGCCGGGCCGAAGCGGCCGCAGGACAAGGTGATCCTGACCCAGGTCGACGATGAATTCCGGGTCAATTTCACCAAGGAATATGGCCATCCCGAAAGCGAGCTGCCCGATCGTTTCACGGTCGAGGAGCCCAATGCGGATGGCACCAAGCATGATATCGGCCATGGCGACGTCGTCATCGCGGCGATCACCTCCTGCACCAACACCTCCAATCCTTCAGTGCTGGTCGCCGCCGGCCTCGTGGCGCGCAAGGCGCGGGCGCTCGGGCTCGATTCCAAACCCTGGGTGAAGACCAGCCTGGCGCCTGGCTCGCAGGTCGTCACCGACTATCTCGACCGCGCGGGCCTTTCCGAGGATCTCAATGCCATCGGCTTCGACCTGGTCGGTTATGGCTGCACCACCTGCATCGGCAATTCGGGACCGCTCCCCGAAGCGATCAGCGCCTCGATCCACAAGAATGACGTGGTCGCCGCCTCGGTCTTGTCGGGCAACCGCAATTTCGAAGGCCGCGTGTCGCCCGACGTGCGCGCCAATTATCTCGCCTCGCCGCCGCTGGTCGTCGCCTATGCCCTGAAGGGGACGGTGATCCAGGACATGGTCGGCACGCCGATCGGCCAGGGGCTGGACGGGAAGGACGTCTATCTCAAGGACATCTGGCCTTCGAACGACGAGATCCGTTCGCTCATCGACCAGTTCGTCAACAGCGACATGTTCCGCGCCCGCTATGCCGATGTCTACAAAGGCGACGTGCGCTGGCAGGGCATCGCCGTCACCGGCGGCGACACTTATGCCTGGCCGGCCGGATCGACCTATATCGCCAACCCGCCTTATTTTGAGGGGATGACGATGACGCCGGTGCCGCCGTCGGACATCCTCGACGCGCGGCCGCTCGCCATCCTCGGCGATTCGATCACCACCGACCACATCAGCCCGGCCGGCGCGATCAAGCTGGACAGCCCCGGCGGCAAATATCTTTCCGAGCATCAGGTCGCACGCGCCGACTTCAACTCCTACGGCGCGCGCCGCGGCAATCACGAAGTGATGATGCGCGGCACCTTCGCCAACATCCGCATCAAGAACAAATTGGTGCCCGGGATCGAGGGCGGCATCACCAAATATATCCCGACCGGCGAGACCATGCCGATCTACGACGCGGCGATGCGCTACAAGGCAGATGGCACGCCGCTCGTCATCATCGCCGGCAAGGAATATGGCACGGGTTCGTCGCGCGACTGGGCTGCGAAGGGCACCAATCTGCTCGGCGTGCGGGCCGTCATCGCCGAGACCTACGAGCGCATCCACCGCTCGAACCTGGTCGGCATGGGCGTGATCCCGCTTCAGTTCGTCGATGCGCCGCCGGCTTTCGACGGCACGGAAACCTTCACCCTGGTCGGCGTCGGCGAGCTGAAGCCGCGCCAGGAGATTGCGGTCAAGGTCACCAAGGCGGACGGGACGGTCGAGCATTTCCCGGCGCGGGTCCGCATCGACACCGCGAACGAGCTCGAATATTTCAAGGCCGGCGGCATCCTCCATTATGTGCTGAGACATCTGGCTGGCGGGGCTGTGCACTGACCTTCGTTGAACTTGCAATCGAAGCCGCCGGCTGGGTCGGCGCGGTCCTGATCCTGCTTGCTTATCTGCTGCTTTCGATGGGGCGGATGAGCGGTCAGTCGGCGTCCTACCATTGGATGAACCTGGCCGGCGCTTCGGGCATCGCGCTCAACGGATGGTGGCATCGCGCCTTGCCGTCGACGAGCCTGAACGTGATCTGGCTGCTGATCGGAGCCTGGGCCATATGGCGGATATGGATGCGAAAAGGATCGTCGACCTCAGCCACCTGATCGAGGCCAAGATGACGACTTATAAGGGGCTGCCGGGTCCGCATATCTGCGACTATTGGACGCGCGAGCACAGCGCCGCCTTTTATGAGAATGGCGAGACCTTTCAGATCGGCCGGATCGACATGGTCGCCAATACCGGCACCTATCTCGACGCGCCTTTCCATCGCTTTGAAGACGGAGACGATCTTGCCGCGCTCGATCTGTCGCGGCTCGCCTCCCTCCCGGGCCTCGTCGTGCGCAAAGATGCGATGGCCGTGGATACGGACGCGTTCGAAGGACTCGACGTGGCGGGCAAGGCCGTCCTGGTTCACACCGGCTGGGACCGGCACTGGCGGACCGACGCCTATTTCGAGGGCCACCCCTTCCTGACCGAGGCCGCCGCACGCCTGCTCGTCGAGCGCGGCGCGAAGCTGGTCGGGATCGACAGCCACAATATCGACGACACGCGCACCCGATCGCGCCCGGTCCACACCATCCTGCTCGGCGCCGGCATATTGATCTGCGAGCATATGACCAATCTCGGCGCGTTGCCGCGCGAGGGCTTCGCCTTCACCGCGGCGCCGCCCAGGATCGCCGGCATGGGCACCTTCCCGGTGCGGGCGTTCGCCACGATCGGCTAGGACGCATTCAGCGAGGCGACAGTTTCGGTGCCGTACCGAAAGCGCTCCCAGTCAAGGAGTGCGTATCATGCTCCGTTCGCTCGTCACCGCCCTGGCGTTCGCCGCCGCTCATGCCGCCCATGCCGCGCCCGCTTCCCCGGCCACTCCCGCCGCCCCACGCGCCGCACCCCTGCTTTCGCAGCTCAATCCCCAGATGGATTATGACGGCTATGTCGCACTGATCCAGGAAGTCCGGCCTTATCGCCTGGCCAGGCTGGTCGATTGGGCCGCGTTCGTCGCCGCGGCCGACGACCCAGGCGTGTTGATCCTCGATGCCCGCTCGGCCGACCAGTTCGCCGCCGGCCATATTCGAGGCGCCGTCAATCTTCCGCTGCCCGAGTTCAGCGTAGAGCGTTTGGCAGAGGTGATCGGCGATCCGAACCGGCCGATCCTGATCTACTGCAATAATAATTTCCGCAACGATCGCCCGCCCGTCGTGCTGAAGAGCGGCCGGCTGGCGCTCAACCTTTCGACATTCACCCATCTCTACGGCTACGGATATCGAAACGTCCGCGAGCTGAACGACGTGATGGACCTCGACGATCCTCGCGTGCGCTGGGTCCGCGGCCCGGGCGCGACGGCGGCCAACGCTCACTCGCCGGCGCCTGGGGCTTCCCAGCACAACTGACCCGCGAAGGACATCGCCATGCGCCGCTCCTGTCTCGTCTTGTTTGCCCTGGTCTTCGCCCACCCACTCGCCGCGGCCCAGCCCGACGCTCGGCCTGCCAATCCGCAGATCGATTATCGCGGCTTTCAGCGTCTCGCGGCCGAGGTGCAGCCTTATCGCCAGGCGCGGCTCATCGATTGGCCCGCCTTCGCGGCAATGGCGGCACGGCGCGATACGTTGATTCTCGACGCCCGCTCAGCGACCGCATTCGCCGAGGGACATATTGCAGGGGCGGTCAACCTGCCCCTGACCGACTTCACCGCCGAGAGCCTGGCCCGGACGATCGGCCGGCGCGACCGGCCGATCCTGATCTATTGCAACAATAATTTCCGCAACAACCGCAGCCCCGTGCCGCTGAAACTGGTCCAGGTCGCGCTCAACATCCAGACCTTCATCAATCTCTACGGCTACGGTTATCGCAACGTGCGCGAGCTGAATGCGGTGATCGATTTCAACGACCCTGCGGTGCACTGGACCGGTAGCGGCACCCGCATCGCTGCGAACGCGCCGCGCCGATAGGTCAGGCCGGGTCGGCCTGATCGGCCATCGCGCCCGCCTTGCGCCGGAACGGGTAGAGGAATTGCGCCCAATAGCCGGAGGGCACCTGCTCGGGGACGCCGTAATTTTGCGGCCAGCGGCCCGGCGGCATGTGGAACGTGCCGAACAGCCGGTCGAACAGGGGGAAGTGGATCGCGAAATTCTTGTCGACCGCTTCCGCTTCGAGCCCATGATGCCAATGGTGGAAGCGCGGCGTCGCGACGAAATGGCCGAGCCGGTCGAAATCGCCCTTCACATTGGCGTGGAGCAGCGAGGAATAGACGTAGACCAGGCCGACATAGATTTGCAGCGCCGTCGGCGAGAAGCCGAAGGTCAGCATGGGCACCGCGGTCAGCCCGCGCAGCATGGCGATCTCGGCGAAATGCATGCGCGAGCTTGCCAGCCAGTCCATCGCCTTGGTGCTGTGATGGACCGCGTGGAAGCCCCACAGGAAGGGCACGCGATGGAAGGCGCGGTGGAACCAATATTGGACGAAATCCGTGAACAGCATGATCTCGACCACCTGCAGCACCAGGGGCTGACTGCCGACGGCGGCGCGGATCGATGCGAGATTCCCAGTCGCGCCGAGGATGACATTGGCGGGCGCGAAGGTCAGGAAGGTGATGACCTGGACGAGCATCGAGCTGACCAGGAAATAAAACAGATCCTCGCGCCATTCGATGCGGAACAGCCGCTGGTCCGGCCGGTGCGGCAGGAAGCGCTCCAGCGGTGCGAACATCAGACCGGTCAGCACCATGTTGAGGACGAAGAAATCGAGGCCGAAGAAGATTCCCCAATCGTGGACGTCGCGGGCCGTCGCGTTCGAACCGCCGAGCAAAGCCGCCGCGAGCGTGACCGCGAGCGCGCTGAAGCCGAGCACCTTATTGCGGCGCAGCATCAGGCTGATGATGGCGAGACCGTAGGCGCCGAGGATGAAGATGTGGACCGTCGGTCGGAAGGCGGCGGAGTCGCGCACCATGGCGAGCATAGGGCTGCCGAGCCAATCCGGATAACGCAGCACCAGCACGAAGGCGAAGCTGACCACGCCGAGCAGCAATGCGAAGAACCCCGCATACCAGCCGCTGCCGAACCGCCTGACCTGAGTCGGCGCCTGCAGCTCGTCGACCAGCATATCCGTCGGACCGGCCATCATTCTCTCCCCCACCAGCTGCCGGAAAGCTAGGCCCGGATGGGCGCGAGGGCAATCTCATAGAGGCGCGGCCAGTTCTTGCCGGTCACGAACAGCCGCCGGCCCGCTTCGTCCCAGGCGATGCCGTTGAGCACGTCGCGTATGTCCCTGCGGCCCGATAAGGCGACGATGTGCGATAGATCGATCCGCGCGGAAACCGCGCCGGTGGCCGGATCGATCCGCGCGATCGTGTCGGTCATGAAGACGTTGGCGAACAGCGCGCCATCGACGAAGGCGAGGTCGTTGAGCAGGCGCAGCGGGCGCCCACCCTCGGTGACGGTCAAGGTGCGAAGGATGTCAAAGCTGTCCGGATCGACGATGCGCAGCTTGGCGGTCCCGTCGCTCACCACCAGCACCTCGCCCATGCGGGTGAGGCCCCAGCAGGGCGCCGCGAAGCGGAGCGCGCCGCGCGGCTCGAACGTATCGCGGTGCCACCGCAAGACCTCGCCGGACTCCAGGGTCAGGCCGACAATCTCGTCTCCCCAGTCGGCAATGCCCTCGCCCCATGCATCGTCCGGAAAGGCCGCACGGCGAAGCACCGCGCCATCATCGAGCCGGACTTCGCGCAGCTCCGACTGCCCCACCATGCCGGTACTTTCGAACAGCCGGTCGTCCCACCACAGCAATCCCTGGGTGAATGCCTCGGGATCGTGCGGGTAGATCGCGACGATTTCGGCGGCCTGGATCGGAATGCCGGGGGCGACCGGAGGCGGGGGGAAGGCGAAACGGATCGTGATGCCGTCGCCGGTCATCCCAAGGAGGCCGCCAGCCAATCGGGGGTGAGCGCATCGCCGAGATCGTCGACGCGACGATGTTCGACGGCGAGGCCAAGCTCGGGATAATGGATCCGCGCGCGCGGACCCGGAGCGTCGGTGGGGACGACGACGAGGCGGCGGTTGACCTTATGGCGCCAGTTCATCCGCGCCGTATTCTCCTGGCCGACATAGCAGCCTTTCGAGAAGCTAACCCCGTTCAGCTCGGCCGCATTGCATTCGAGCCACAGGGTCTTGTCCGAGCCGAGCTCGTCAATGCCCTCGGCCACGCCAAGCCTGAGGCGATGCGGGCGCCAGCCCTCGGCCGCTCCATCCTCCGGCGCCAGCCAGCGGCGGCCGAGCGCCGCGAGACGCGGATCGCCCTCGCCGTCCAGCGACCAATGGACGGCGACAAGCTGGTCTCGTTCGATCGCGATCGGGCGGCGCAGGCGATAGAGCATGAGGCGTCGTGCAAGTGCCTCAGCCTGGCTCGCCTCGCAGTCGATCAGCACATCGGCGCCATCGGCCCAGAGGATGAAATCGAACAGGGCCTTGCCCTGCGCGGTCAACAGCCCGGCCCAGAGCGGGCGATCGGGAGCGAGCAGATCGAGATCGTTGGTGACGAGACCCTGCAGGAAGCCGCGCACATCCTCTCCGGACAGGCGAAGCACGGCACGGTCGACAAGGGTGGTTCCAGGCATGGACAGGAGTTAGGGGTGCGGACCTGCCAAGGAAAGTCCGTCATTCCAGGGAAATGATTGGGTGCCCCGTCCCCCAGGACGGGGCTAAGGGGTCCCAATCATGGAATCTCACTTTTCTGAAGGCACCAAAGAAGGGAGATTCCGGCTTCCGCCGGAATGACGTGCAGGGAAACATGACCGAAGCCGATCGCCTGACCATCCGCCGCCCCGACGACTGGCACGTCCATCTGCGCGACGGCGAGATGCTGGCGGCGGTCGCCGGCCATACCGCGCGCCAGTTTGCGCGCGCGATCGTGATGCCCAACCTGGTTCCTCCGGTGACCATGGTCGATGCAGCGGCGCAATATTGCCGCCGGATCCTCGCCGCCTTGCCTGAAGGCGCCGACTTCACGCCCCTGATGACCTGCTATCTGGTCGATCACGCCGATGCGGGCGAGATCGAGCGCGGATACGAGACCGGCCTGTTTGCCGCGTGCAAGCTCTATCCCGCCAATGCCACGACCAATTCCGCGCATGGCGTGACCGACATCGCGACGCTTCGGCCCGCGCTCGAGGCGATGCAGCGCATCGGCATGCCGCTGCTCGTCCATGGCGAAGTCACCGACCCGGACATCGACATCTTCGATCGCGAGGCCGTCTATATCGATCGCGTGCTGAGCGGCCTGACCCGCGAATTTCCCGACCTCAAGATCGTCTTCGAGCATATCACCACCGCCGAAGCGGTTGCCTTCGTCGAGGCCGCGGGCCCGAATGTCGCGGCGACCGTCACGCCGCACCATATGATCATCAACCGCAACGCATTATTCGACGGGGGGCTGCGGCCGCACTTTTATTGCCTGCCCGTCGCCAAGCGGGAGCGGCATCGGCTCGCGGTCCGCCGCGCCGCCACGTCGGGCTCGCCTAAATTCTTCCTCGGCACTGACAGCGCGCCGCACGCGGCAAGCGCCAAGGAATCTGCCTGCGGCTGCGCCGGCATCTTCAATGCGCCATTCGCGATCGAGGCCTATGCGATGGCGTTCGAGGAGGAAGGCGCACTGGATCGTCTGGAAGCCTTTGCGTCCGAGAACGGCCCGAAATTCTACGGCCTGCCGCTGAACGAGGGCGAGATCGTGCTGGAGCGGATCCCGGTCGAGGTCCCGCGGAGCCTGCCCGGCCCCGACACCATGCTCACCCCATTTCTTGCGGGCGCAAACCTGCCCTGGCGCCTTGCCTGAAGCCTAATGATGCGCGCGCCGCCAGGCGTCGCGCTGCGCCGCGACGACGCGGAGAAGGTCTCCCATCGCATAAGCCATGTCGCCGAGATGAAGCCCCCAGCCGGGCACGAGCTGAGGACCGAAATAGATGTCGCCGGGAATCGTGTCGGTGCGCGCATCGGCGGGATCGGCATTGACGGTGATCGCGAGATAGCCGGCCTGGCCGTCATGCCTGCATTCGCCTGAGATCAAGCCGCGGGAGTGGAGGTAGGGCGCCGGTGGCTCGCCGGCCGTGGACCAGACGACATTCCTGCCTCCGAACTGGGTCGGCCGGGAGTACCAGATCGAATCGAGCGGCGCGCTGCCGCCGCCAAGCGCCGCCGGATTGGTGCAGCCCGCGGTCATGCCGGCATGAGTCGCGCGCCCGAGAAAGGCGTCGGGCGGCGGCGGGCTCGCGGCGCGGAACGACATATAGGTGATGACGCAGCCGGTCTGGCCGGCGCTGGTGCAAAGCGGCGTACGCTGGAAGGTGCCGCCGACCGGCCGGCCCTCCGGCACTTCGACCGCATAGCCGATCAACAATGCCGAAAGCATCCGTGCCGCCGCCGGACCGTTCTCGATCTCGGCCGCGATCAAATGGCTAAGGTGGATCGTGCCCTGACTATGACCGATCAGCACATAGGGCCGGCCGTGATTATAATGTTCGAGATAGTAGCGCCAGGCGCCGAGCACGTCGGCATAAGCGATGTTGAAGGCGGGGCTGACATCCTCGCCGGCGAGCGCGCGCGGGATCGCGCCGAGCGTCGCCGAGCGATAAAGCGGCGCGTAGGTTTTGCAGACGGATGCGAAGCGGGCGAACTGGGCGGCGGCGACCGGAGGCTCCTCGCCCGGCGTCAGGTCGCTGTTGAGGCCGGCATCGCGCGACACCGTCGGATAGACGTAGAAACAGTCGATCGGCGGATCGGCGGCGACGAGGCTGGGCGTGACCGGGCCATAGCCATTGGGGTTGAGATCGGCGGTCGGCTGCGGCTGGCCGCAGACGTCGGCGCGGCCCGGCAGACAGATCCAATTTGCCGCATCGGCATAATCGACCGGCGCGGCCGCCGCGGCCGCCGGCGGCGGTGTCTGGGCAAAGGCCGGCGCGGCGGCGAGCGCCAGCGCGCCAAGGATGATCCGCTTCATCAGTCTCTCCCTCATTTTCCGTCGAACAGGCCGGTCTGCGCGCCTTTGGGTTGGGGCAGGCCGAGATGGGTCCAGCCGGGCCCGTTGAGGCAGCGGCCGCGCGCGGTCCGCGCGATCAGGCCGAGCTGGATCAGATAGGGCTCGATCACTTCCTCGATCGTATCGCGCGGCTCGGAAAGCCCGGCTGCGAGCGTCTCCACGCCGACCGGGCCGCCGCGATAGATGTCGGCGATCATCATCAGATAGCGCCGGTCCATCGCGTCGAGGCCGAGATTGTCGACCTCCATCCGGGTGAGCGCGCCGTCGGCGACCCTGGCATCGACCCTGGCGTCCCCGGCCGACTGGGCGAAATCGCGGACCCGGCGCAACAGCCGCCCGGCGATGCGTGGCGTCCCGCGCGAGCGGCGCGCCACTTCCTGGGCGCCGTCCTCGGTGAGCGTCATGCCGAGCAGCCGCGCGGCGCGGCGCACGACCTGCTCGAGCTCGGCGACCGAATAGAAGGAGAGCCGCACCGGGATACCGAAGCGGTCGCGCAGCGGCGTCGTGATCAGCCCCTGCCGCGTCGTCGCGCCGACCAGGGTGAATTTGGGCAGGTCGATCCGAACCGATCGCGCCGACGGCCCTTCGCCGATCATCAGATCGAGCATCCGGTCCTCCATCGCAGGATAGAGGATCTCCTCGACCGCTGGCGCGAGCCGGTGGATCTCGTCGATGAACAGGACATCGCCATCCTCGAGATTGGTCAGCAAGGCGGCGAGATCGCCCGACTTGGCGATCACCGGTCCGGAGGTCGCGCGAAAGCCGACGCCGAGCTCGCGCGCGACGATCTGGGCGAGCGTGGTCTTGCCGAGCCCCGGCGGGCCGAAGAAGAGGACATGATCGAGCGCGTCGCCGCGCGCCTTGGCGGCGTCGATGAACACGCGGAGATTCTCCCGCGCGGCTTTCTGCCCGACGACTTTCCAGCACAGTGGGATCCGAAGCTTGGAATTCACGTGACTTGAAGTCGCGGC
>JADMIO011019990.1_pt1 | contig 66783 bp, 58 predicted proteins | sample 8958161 | NCBI WGS metagenome assembly JADMIO01 (sample SAMN16585339, study PRJNA669376) | soil metagenome | isolation source: Crop rotation soil | place: USA: Cullars Rotation, Alabama | collected 2011 | reverse complement strand
GCCGCGACTTCAAGTCACGTGAATTCCAAGCTTCGGATCCCACTGTGCTGGAAAGAGCTCGCCGACGAACCTGGTCGCAGGCGGCCTCCTGCGAACCGAGCCGGAGTCGGCGGCGACGTCGATCCGGGCCACGGAGCCGGCTGCGGTCGGCAGGAGCGATGCGTCCGCGTCCAGCCGTGCCTCGTCGCAGGCGACGGTGAAGCAGACGATCTGGGCGCGAGTTTCGCGGCGCCCGTCGCTGGTGGTGGTCTCGTGCGCCATCGCCGTGGCCGGCATCGCAGTCGTCGGCTGGCTGCTTCACGCTCAGTCGACGCCTCCGCCGCGGGTCCACGTGATGCGTTCGACGCCGCATCCGCCGCTTCCGTCAGATCCGTCCGTCGGCACATCACCCGCGGCGCCGATCGTTACGCCGCTGCCGATGGCCGCGCCCACCGCTGAGCCCGCTCGCGCCTCTACGCCGAGTTCGCCTCCGCCGCCCGCGAACACCGTCGCACCGCACGCACCCACCGTCGAGCGGACCACAACGCCGCCGCCGCCGCATCCTGCGAAGCCCTCGCGCCCGAAGAGCGCGTTGGCCACGAATCCATCACCGCAACGCGCCGCCAGGACCACCACCAACAACAATGACGTCGACGAGCTGAAATGAAGCGACCCGCTCTCATCCTCCTGGCGTTTCTAATCGCCGGCTCCGCGAGCCGACCCGCGCGCGCCGACGACGAGGCCGCCTACAAGGCCCACTACGATCGCGCGAAGGAGCTGGTGAAGGCCGGCGACCGTCGCGGCGGCATCCGCGAATTCGAGGCGGCGTGGGCCGCGTCGGCAAAGCCCGAGGCCGTCTACAACATCGGCGTCCTTTACAAGAAGCTGGCCGAGAGCGGCGGCACCGTCGAGGAAGCGCGCCGCGCGATCGACTCGTTCACACAGTACATCGATCGGTATCGCGCGCTCCACCACGTCGATCCGCCCGACCGGGTGACCGTCGAACGCTACCAGGCGGAGCTTCGAGCCGCGTTCAAGGAGTCGCCGTCCGCCGTCGCAGCGCCGGCGCCGAACCCCGAGCGGCCCGCCGAGACCGCCAAGGTCGAAGCGCCGCCGCCCGTCGACAAGCAGAAGGAAGCGCCCGCGCCGGTCGTGGCGACGACGGCGACTTCATCGTCCTCAACGACTGACAGCCCCGCGGTCAGGTCCGTCGAGCCCGGCCACCCCGCGCACGACTCGATGGAAGAAGAGTCGCCCGTCGAGAAGCCCAGGCGGTCGCGATTGCGCACGGCCGTGGGCGCCACGCTGCTCGCGGTCGGTTTGGCGGTCGCCGGGACGGGCGCGGCGCTCACCGCGGTCGGTTTCTCGTCGGGAACGGGCGATGCGGGCGGCACGCTCGACCGGTACAAGTCGAGCATCTCGTCGACCAACGCGGAACGCGGCGCCGGGCTCACGCTCGCCGGCGTCGGCGCGCTGGCGGTGGTGGCGGGCGCCGTCCTGCTGGCGCTGCCCGTGAAGTCGTCGCAATCGACGACGGTCAGCGTGGCGCCGTCGCTCGGCGGCATGGTCGTGAGCGGGCGGTTCTAGGCAGTTGGATGATGTTCGGAGGTCGCGCACTGCGGTCGACGGCGCTGATCTCCTGGTGCGTGCTGCTCTGCTCGGCGATCCCGTTCGCAGGCTGTCTCTCCGACGGCGAATTTCGTTGTGACAGCGACGCGCGCTGCACGCGATCGCGCGAGGCGGGGCGGTGCATTGAGGGGTACTGCGCCTTCCAGGATCCGTCCTGTGGCGGCGCGCTGAGGTGGGATGAGAGCGCGGGCCAAGTCGCGGGCCAATGCACGACTGCACTGGACGCCGGCGCCGCCGAGATGTCGGCATCTTCAATGGACATGGCGAAACCAGTTCCATTCGATATTGCTGGACCGCCTCCAATCGATATCGCGATTCCCGCCGACCAGTCCCTCTTGCGGGATCTCCAATCTCGAACAGATCTCGATTCCTCGGTCGACATGGTCGCAGTCGCTTCCGACCTCGCGGTGGTCGATCAATCGTCCTCGCCCGACGCGGATTGCCCTGGCCGCGGAATATGCAATTCGTCATTCACAGTAGGTGGACATCAATACAAGGCGTGCAGCGAGCCAATCACCGGCTGCAGCATCGTGCCGATGTCCGGCTGCTCCAACGGGACATCCTGCTTCTCAGTCGCCGCTGACGGATCGACCGGTTGTCGCGTGAGCGGTACCGTCGGAGTCGGGGGTTCATGCACGACGGGCGGCAACTATGATTGCGCGCCCGGCGAGGCCTGCGTTGGCAGCGGAGGTCCATTCCAGTGCCGGAGCATCTGCCGCCTTGCGGGGCCTTCGACGGACTGTCCCTCCGGAAAGACCTGCCAGGCAATCACTGCATGGAAGACGGGCTACGGGGTATGCCTTTGAGGTCGAGGCCAGGCGACGAACGGCGGTCGTGGAAGGAGGCCTGTCGCCCGAGATTCAGCGGGTTGATGTCGCGCGACGTTGCGAGCGTCGACATAGCTGGCGAGATTCCTGGGGGGCGGAACTGACAGATCGGTTCGCGGCCGTCGGTGCGCGGCCTGCGGCGATCTATGACAAAACGGGACCGTCGAGCCTGCTCATGAAGGATTCCCAGCATTCGAGGATGAGATTCACTTCGGTATCCATCCGCTCACCTGGCTTGCCCTCCATTGCAAGGAACCGCTCGTAGACGGCGTGAAGGGTCGTGTTCCTGAGAGAGGCCCATGACTCGACGCCGCCCTTGTATTCGCGCAACCAATCACTGGTGGCACGCAGCCGATCGGCCTGTGCCTCCCACGCCAGGCGCCAATCGACCATCAACTCGTCGTGCCACGAATCGTCGGTTTCTCCGAGCACGTCGAGCATGACGCAGAGACGGCCCGCCGTTTCCTTGTTCTCGATAAGGTAAGGAGAGCGGCCGGAGACCTGCTGGATGGCCCATTTCCGGAAATTGTCCGTCCCGATTACGAGCGCGGTCTGGAAATCCGCTTGGATCTCCACGATGTCGCTGTAGGCGCTCTTGAGCGCGTTCACGATCCGGGACCTCGAAACGTGCACGCTGTTCAGTAGTTGCCAGGTTGCGTCCGCGATTTTCCGATCGAATGCATCGCGCGGGAATTCCAGATTCCTCCAAGGGCCAAGGTCGTTTGCCCACCAGTCCACGAGATCTTCGACCCTCAGCTCGGCGTTGCTCTCGGCCCTGAAGACCTCCTCGACACGGGCCGCCATCACGGCAAGGCCCTTCTTCAGCTCCGCGACGCGCGCCGCATCCTGATCCGGATCCTGAAGGGGAACGAAATAGTGGAAGTCCTCCAGAGGAACCTCCGCTACGCCCCACTGGCCGGCCGCATCCTCTTCCTTCTCCGAAGCCAGCCACCATTGAAGTTGCCGGGCCGTGGCGTCGAGGAGGAGCTCCTTTTGTACGGAGTACGAGTCCGGAGTGATGACCCAGCCCCGATGGTGCGCGATCTCGTGAATGAGTCGCGGCCCCGTGTCGAGCGTCGCCTCACAGTCGCTGAGCCCCAGGTACACGATGACCAGGTTTGGAAAGACCCGACCAAGGGAGTTGATGCTGGCTCGATTCCCAAGAAGGAAGAGCGCCTCGAGGGGATCCCCCGCGATGCCGAGTGCGCCGAGCTGCTGGACCGCCAGCTGTGAGAGCTCGAGGAGCGCGACGATGAGCTTCTGTGCGCTCGCTTCGACCGCGAATGCCGAGTTCTTGCCGTAGCTAATCGGCGTGCCCTGCAACCGACTATTGAGGCACGCGCTGATCGCGTCGAGGATCTGCTCACAGTTGCGGCGTATCTCCTTGCGTTTGTCCTCGTCGGGGCTGGACGTGGAGAGCGCCTGAAGCTCGTCCTGGAAACGCCTCACGAAAGGAACGGTATCGAGCAGGCAGCTCTGGAGATTCCGGTTGCCGCAGGTGTGGCGGTAACTGATGAGCACCTGGTCAAGGTGTCGGTAGAGGTTGTCACCCAGGATGGAACTGAGCCTGCCGTGGAGGTTTGTCAGGTTGCCCACCGAAACCGGGTTCTCACCCGGGATCGTGGGAAACGACGACGAGCGACTGGTCGAGGGGACGGGCTGGCCGAGGTGCATCACGGGATACGTGACGGCGCTGTCCAGGCTGGCACCGGCCGCCATGGCGTCCTTGGCAACCGCCGTCTCCTCGACCGCGGCTTGATCCTCCAGCAGTTGGATTTCGTCGTCAGTCAATCGAGAGGTGGGTGGCAATGGCACGGACAACAACGTGTGCCGTCCGATGATAGGGAAAGCGTACTTGCGGGCGTGCCAGACCTGCTCTTTCTGATCGAGGAGGAGGTCGAGGCGGATCGCCGCGGCGCTGCTTCGAAGGGAGGTCGCCGCATTCCAGCGGCCCGTCGACGTGAGGCGGGGATCCTCGCGTCGCGGGATCTGTCGTCGCAGGAAATCTTCGTGGCCCGGGTAGTAGCGAAATACCATCGTCGCTTGAGCCGTGTCCTCCGGGTCGATGTCTTTCAGGGCGATGTCGTCGCGGTATCCGGGCAGTGTAACTGTGGAAGCAAAGACGTGGCCCCAGGGCCGATCTCCGTCTTCGAATCGTTTGAGCTCATCGCCGAGGATCACGGGAATCGGCGGGTGCCTGGACAGGAACTCTCGGAACTGACCGAGGCGAAGCTTGCGCGCCTGGTAGACCGCCGTCAGCAGCGTGTCGTAGCGGTTCCCCGTTAACAGCACCGAGATGTCTGCATCGCCAAGATTGGTCCAGGCGGCGATGCCAATGTGTCCAAGGTGCTTGGGTTCGATCACGTCGACGCACGTGCTGCGCAGTCCACCAGGCTCGGAGAACCAGCGCGCTGCGAGCCTCAGGGCCGGCTGGGCGGCCGCGCGCACCACGTGCCGATTCACCTGGAATTCCGCGTAGACGAATAGCGGATGTCTCATGCCGGCGTGCAACTGATGGTCGGTCTCGGGCGCCGCGACCAGGAGACGGTCTTTCACCTCGAAGTTGGATCGGATTCGCTTTTCGTGGTCCAGGTCGTCGACATCCCAGGTGAGGAACTCACCCAATTGACTCACGCGACGGAGCGTCAGGAAGTCGTATTCGCCAAACAGACGGCCACTCTTGACGACGCCGTGCGCCTCTCTTGTTTGACGAGGCAAGAGGGTGTCGAAGTCCAAGCAAGCGGAACCGAGATCCGCAATGTGCTTGGAGAGGAGGAGCTGATAAACGGGCATCGGAATCTCGTCGTCTCTCCGGGATGCCGCTCACGGAGGTCACCCGCGCGGCGCAGCCGGAATGCGATTTGAGCTGAATGGGCGCAGCGAACTGCGACGATCGCGATACCTGCCCGCGCGGCGGATCTCAGGCGGATTCGGTAGGCCCCGGGGACGTGGACTATGGACTGGCCGCGGACTTCTTCTTGGCGAGGACGGCTGCGACGATCCCAGCCCTATCTTTGTAGCGCTTCTGGCGCTCGGAGTCGTAGTCCTCCGCTGAATGCATTGACTCAAAGAATGCGGGAGCCGGCTCTTGAATCCGCGATCTGCGCCCCGGCTTCTTTGAGGGATCGCCAAGCTTGCCTTTGGGATCGCTTGTGGTCATGCATCGACTCCCGTTCGTTCGTAGCGATTGATCAAGGCGTTGTCCGTTGCGATCGGTGCGCAGAGCCGGCCTCGCAGAGAACCGCGAGAGTATAGTCATTCGTTCTGACGCAGCAATGACTTTATTGAACCCGAGCAACTCGGGGCCGCAACCGCCGTCAAGGCCCAGCCTTCCCCAATTGCTCTGTTCGCGAGCCACACCTCCGGCACGTCCACTGCTTCACCCTTACTCCCGACTCGACCGCGTATCAAGAAAACCACGGATCTGTCAAGCTGTCTCATTTTGCTCGTCGCTGGAGTGCCGATCTTTCACACTTGACGATTGGGAAGCCGTCGAGCCGCGACGGCCAATCGCAGCGTCGAGTCGCGGGAGAGATCCAACGCTTATTGAAGTGGACGCCTCGGGGAGGCTGCGCTCGTTGGAATGACGCCTTCGACTCTGCAACGTGCGACGGATAAAATCGGTCTCGAGTCAAAGGCGACGTGTCGATTGAACAAGTTCGCTTTACCACCGTCCGAATACCGGACACCACCGGGCACTGACTGTCCGGGTGGCGGACGCGCTCGGGCATTTCCATGAAATTCCAGCGATGAGGTGGACGGCACGAGGCGTGCTTCGGGGCGGGGCGCATGGACCTCACGATCAAGCAGCTGCCGGCACCGGATCGCCCGCGCGAGCGGCTGCTCTCCGTCGGGCCCACCTACCTCACGGACACGGAGCTCATCTCGCTCGTGCTCGGCGGCGATGTGGCGACGGCGGCGCGGGTGCTGGCGCGGGTGGGCAGCGCGCCGGCCCTGCGGCGGCTGGCGATCGGCGAGCTCACGCAGATTCCGGGCGTGGGCGTGGCGCGGGCGTCGCAGCTGCTAGCGGCCATCGAGCTTGGCGCGCGCTCGGTGGCGACGGCCAGCTCGACGGAGGCGCGCACGCGGGCCCTGCGAACGCCGCCGGACGCGCACGAGGTCCTGCGCGATCTCTCTCGCCTCGAGGTCGAGGAGCTGCACGTACTGGCGCTCGACGCGCGCCACCGGTTGATGGTGCGCTTCTGCATCGCGCGCGGATCGATGAACGTGGTGCACGTGTCGCCGCGCGACCTGTTCCGGCGCCTGCTCCGCGAGGGCGCAGTCGCTACGCTGGTGGCGCACAACCACCCGACGGGCGATCCGATCCCGTCGGAAGATGACCTCAACCTGACGGCGCGGCTGCGGGCGGCGGGCGAGCTCGTCGGTGTGGCGCTGCTCGACCACCTCATCATCGCCGCCGATGGCTACTACTCCTGCACCGCGCAGCGCGTGTTTCGCGAGCCTGCATCCTGAGTTTCCGTCGGAAAGCAAGCAGAACGCTCGCTTTGGATCTGCGCGGATCGCCGAGACGGAGGGAATCTGGACAGGGGATCTTGCTTTGCTACAGTGGGCCGCTTCCTCGGAGAACGAATGCGCCGGACCGCTCCTGCACAGCTCCTCGCGATCGCGGCACTCGTCTGCTCGACGGGGACGCGTCCGGCGGCGGCGATCGAGGATGTGCTGACGCCACGCGCGATCGCGATGGGCGACTCGCTGATCGCCGATGCATCGGGGGCGCTCGGGCCCCTGCTGAACCCGGCGGGGATGACGCTGCGCCGCTCCTACACGATCGAGGCGATGTACGGCTTCCGCGTGCAGGACACGGGCAGCATGCTGACCGCGGCCATCATCGACTCCGTCACGTCCAAGGTCTCCGCGGGCGTCTTCTACACCTTCGTCCACGGCTCGCCGCACTTCCGCTTCAACAGCAACTCGGACCAGCTGGCGAGCGCCACGCGCGAGGGCCACGAGACGGGGCTCGCGCTGGCGCTGCCGCTCGGTGACTATTTCTCTTTCGGCATCACGACCAAGTACACGCGCATCGCCACGACCGCGCCCAACCCGGCCTACGACCCGGTCGCCAACCCCACCGCGCCGCCGACGCTGGTGACCGACAGCAGCACCAGCACCGCCTCCGCCGACGGCTTCACGCTCGACGTCGGGACGAGCCTGCGGCTGGGCGACTCGTTCGCGCTCGGCGTGGTCGGCTACAACCTGGTACCGCTGCGCAGCATCGACGCGCCCATCGCGCTCGGGACCGGCGCGGCCTACCACCTCGGCACCGCGCTCACCATCGCCGCCGACTTCGTCGTCGACTTCAACAAGTACCGCAACCTCGGCGACGGCAACACGTTCATTTCCTACAAGGTCGGCGGCGGCCTCGAGTGGCTCGCGGGCGGCAAGGTGGCCATCCGCGCCGGCAGCTACTGGGACGGCGGGCGCCCGGCCACGTACATCAGCGCCGGCCTCGCCTACGTCGGACAGAGCTTCGCCGTCGACGTGGCGTACAAGCAGGAAGTGCAGCACGGCGTCGACTCGACCATCCTCGCCGGCGTGCGGGTCTTTCTACAGTGAGGGGGACCTTCCCGTCCCCCCTCGACGAGGTCATCGAAGCCCGCTCGCAAGCGAGCGGGTGGTCGTCGAGCCTCCCCCCACCGCGCGCGGACCGCGGGTTCGTAGCGTGACTTGCCGGCCGCCCGCGATGTGGGCGGGAACTTCGCGGCTTCGTCGTAGTCTCTAGGATATGTCGGCGTCCCCGGTCGGGCTGATGGGCATCCGCGAGCGGCTGCTCGTGCGCCGACTGCAGCAGCGGGACGAGCGCGCGTTCCACGAGATGGTGCGCCTGTACCAGCACAAGGTGTTCAACCTCGTGTTCCGCATGATCGGCAACCGCGAGGAGGCCGAGGACGTGGCGCAGGACGTGTTCGTGACGGTGCTCAAGGCGATCGACACGTTCCGCGGCGAGAGCAAGTTCTCGACGTGGCTCTACCGGATCGCGGTCAACACGTGCAAGAACCGGATCAAGTACCTCGGCCGGCGCAGCTACCACGCGACCGGCGCGCTCGACGAGGCGGCGGAGCGCGACGCGATGGCGGCGCAACCGAGCGCGCTCCTGCCGCACGTCGACGGGCCCGAGGCGGTGCTGGCGGGCCGCCAGATGCAGCACCTGTTGCAAGAAGGCATCGCGCTGCTCGAGCCGGAGCAGCGCGAGCTCCTCGTCCTGCGCGACGTCGAGGAGCTCAGCTACGACGAGATCGGCACCATCACCGGGCTCCCCGAAGGCACGGTGAAGTCGCGGCTGCACCGCGCCCGCATGGCGCTCAAGCAGCACCTGGCGAAGCACTTCGGTGGAGAATAGGATTTCCGACGTGGACCACGCGCACGCGAGCGAGCTGTTCTCCGCGTACTGGGAGCGCGACCTCGGCGCCGACGAGACGCGCGCGCTCGAGGAGCACCTGTCGTCCTGCGTGGTGTGCCGCCGCGAGTACGTCGAGTTCGAGAAGATGCTCGGCGGCCTGCGCGGCTTCGAGCACCAGATCGCCCCCAACGACTTCGTGGAGGGCGTGATCCGGCGCGTGCGCAAGCGCTCGCGCGGCCGCTTCTTCTCCGGCAAGAACGCGCTCAATCGCATCCCGTACGAGATGTTCTCCGTCGTGATGCTGGCCATCCTGCTCGCCATTTACGTCGTGATGCAGCTCAGCCACCCCGGCCGGCTGCAGCTGCCGTAGGTGCGCCTCTTCGCGATCGCGATCGCGGCGCTCATGTCGGCAACCCCGTTGACCGCCGAGGCGCGGCCGCGGCGAACGTGGTTCGAACCGGAGGACCTCGAGATGGAGGACCCCGGCACCGTCGAGGTGGACGTCCAGCTGGGATGGCAGCGCGACGGGCAGGGCGAGGGCGTCTACGTGCCGGACTTCGAGGTCGACGTCGGCCTCCTCGACGATCTCGAGCTCGACGTCGACAGCGCGTTCTCCCTCCAGGGGCGGCCGCCGTCGTCGCCCACGCTGGACATCCTCTGGACGTCCTTCAAGGTGGGACTCTACGATTGGGAAGACACCGATCGGGGCCTCGCGTTCGCGATCGGCGTGCAGATCGGGCCGCGGTTCTCGATTCACGGCGACGTCGACGGGCCGGGTGCCGGCGGGCTCATCCTCGTCGGCGGCGTCATCAAGCGGCTTCACTTCGCGGTGAGCGGCGGCATCGCCCATGACGCGGCGGTGCCGGGACTGCCGCGCTCGACGGCGATCCTCGGCGGCCTGGACGCCTCGCTGGACCTCGACGCCAAAGGCCGCTTCGACCTGACGGGCCAGCTGTTCGTCGGCCATCACCTGACCGGTGAACCCACCGATTACGGCGGCACATTCGGCGCCGAATACAATCCCACCAGGTGGCTCACCGTCTCGGTGAGCGGAATGATCGGCGAGGTCAACGGCGGCTTCGCGTGCGGCGCCTTCGTCGGCGTCTCACCCAAGTTCCGCTTGTGGAAGTGAGCTGAGCCGGCAGAGGGCGCCTCGGTAGATCGGGCGGCCGACCGACGTCGGTCGCACCGACGAGGGTGCGCCCATTGGACCGCCGACCTATGTTTCGACCCGCGTGCGCGTGTGTGTGTCGCGAGCACGGGGCGATTCGAAGTGATCGAACATTCGCATCAGCCAATTCTCGTTCTGGCGTCGATCGCGATCGCGATCTTCGCCTCCTACACGGCCCTCGACCTCGCAAACAGCATCTGGGCCGCTCGCGGCCGCGCCCGGGCGAGCTGGCTGGCAGGTGGGTCGATCGCCATGGGCGTCGGCATCTGGAGCATGCACTTCGTCGCGATGCTCGCTCTCCGCGCCGACGGGCTCCGCATTGCCTACAACATCGCGGAGCTGGTCCTCTCCGTGGTGGTGGCGATCCTCGCCTCGGGCATCGCGCTGCACATCGTCAGCCGTCCCAACGTGACGGTGTTCACCTACACGGCGGGGAGCCTGTCGATGGGGGCCGCCATTGCCGGGATGCACTACATCGGAATGGCGTCGATGCGGATGGCGGCGACAATCGAGTGGGTCGCCTCCCTGGTGGGCGCTTCGATCGTCATTGCGGTGTCCGCTTCGCTCGTCGCCCTGGTCCTCGCATTCCGCCTGCGCGGCGAGGTCTCCCGACGAGGATTCGCGAGGAGAGTCGCCGCCGGCGTCGTCATGGGCGCCGCCATTGCGGGAATGCACTACACGGGCATGGCGGCCATGCGCCTGCACCCCGGGCCGCCGGTTCCACTGCAATCGTCGCAGCTCCTGGCCACGTCGGGGCTCGCGGTCGCGGTGGTCCTGGCGACGCTCGCGATCCTCGGCATCGCGCTCACCGGCTCCATCGTCGATCGCGCGCTGGCCACCCGGGAAGCCATCGCCGGCCAGATCACGCGGATCCTCGAGAGCATCTCCGACGCGTTCTACAGCGTCGACCGCGACTGGCGATTCAGCTACGTGAACACGATGGCCCGCGAGGCCATGGGCCGCTCGCTCGGCCACGATCCGGGGCCCCTGATCGGACGGGTCCTCTGGCAGGCGATGCCGTTCATCGTCGGAACGCCGTTCGAGCGGGAGTACCGGCGCGCGATGCGCGATCACGTTCCCGTCCATGTCGAGGGGCTGGTCGAGTCGCGCGACGAGTGGATCGAGGCGCACGCCTACCCCGCACCCGACGGCGTCTCCATCTACTTTCGCAACATCGACGAGCGCAAGCGCAACGAGCAGGCGCTCCAGTCCGCCATCCGGGTTCGCGACGAGTTCCTCTCCATCGCTTCGCACGAGCTGAAGACGCCGCTCACGTCACTGAAGCTGCAAATCGAAACTCGGCTGCTCCAATTACAGAAAGGCGACCGCAGCGTGCTCACGCCGGAGAACCTCGGCGCGGCGCTCGAGCGCGATCGGCGGCAGATCGAGCGGCTGACCCACCTCATCGACGACATGCTCGACATCGCGCGCATCGCCAGCGGCAAGCTCACGCTTCGTCGCGAGCGTGTCGATCTGTGCGCTCTCGTGCGCGACGTGATCGAGTCGTACCAGCCCCAGATCGCGCAGGTGGGGGCGTCGATTTCCGTCACACACTGTAAACCGGTGCTGGGGCACTGGGATCGGTTTCGCATCGAGCAGGTGTTCGTCAACCTGCTCACGAATGCATTGCGATACGGCGACAGCTCGCCGATCGACATCGAAGTGGGGGAAGAGGCGGGGACGGCTCATCTGGTGGTCCGCGACCACGGCCGCGGCATCGCGAGGGCGGATCAGGAGCGCATCTTTCAGCGCTTCGAGCGCGTCGAGTCGGGCGAGCACCTCGGCGGGCTGGGCATCGGCTTGTTCATCTCTCGCCAGATCGTCGAGATGCATGGTGGGACGATTGGCGTGCGCAGCGAAGTCGGTGAAGGCGCCACGTTCTGCGTCGAGCTACCCACCGGCGGCAGCGATGGCGACAACTGCGAAGACGAGGTGCCGTGATTCGCTGTTGCGGAGGGAGGGTCAGGCGTTGGGCGTGGCGGGCAGGAACGCCTTGCGGGCGGCATCGCCCAGCGCTCGACTGCCGATTTCTCGTTATTTCCGTCGCGGACGCGCGGCCTAGGCTGAAGTGTCGAAGCACGTCCATGTTCGCTCGAAAGCGCGGCAGCGACTGGCCGCCCATTCAGTCGTGGACTCGCCCTCCCGAGGACAATCGGGATTTGGGATTGGCGCGGCGCCTCCTGTTGTGGATTCCGCCGGCGGGCGCCCTCCTCCTCGCCTGGCGAGCGCACGCCCGCTCAAAGCTGCAGAGAGCGCAAGAGCAGCGGGATTCCCGCGAAAGCTCTCTTCACACCCGCATCGCCGATCTGGAGCAGGCCATCCAGGGCGCCGAGCTGGCCGCCTGGGATTGGAACATCCAGACGGGCGAGTTCCGCCACAACGAGCGCTGGAACGAGATCCGCGGGTTCCCGCCCGGACCGCTGCCGCAGGCCGAGCAGTCGTGGTACGCCGGCATCCATCCGGAAGACCGTCCGATCGTCGAGCGGGCGCTGGCGGATCACTTCGCCGGGCGCAGGCCCGATTACGTCGTCGAAGTGCGCGTCGCGACCCGGGAGGGGCGATGGGTCTGGATCCTCCAGCGCGCCAAGCTCTGCGCCAGCGACGAGCGCGGCCGACCGCTTCGGATGGCGGGAATCTCGCGGGACATCACGCAGCAGAAGCGGCTGGAGTTCGAGCAGCGCTTCCTCGCCGACCTGGGGCCTCAGATCGGAAAGAGCCTCCGGGTCGAGGAGACGATCGCCGCCATCTCGGGTGCGGTGACGCGCGGCTTCGGCGACTGCTGCGTCGTCGACCTCATCGAGGACGATGGCGATATCCGGCGCGCCAGCGTTGCGTGCGGGCCGCCGTCGATGTGGGGGCTCGCGGAGGAGTTCCAGCGGCTGCCGCTCGACCGGAAGCGCCCCATGATGGTCACGCAGGTGCTGGAGAAGGGGATCTCGGTCATCGAGGAGAAGGTGAATTCGGACGTCCTGAGATACTGGGCTCAGACTCGCGTTTCGCCCTTTTCGGGGCCTGAAAAATAGACGGGCCACGCCGCCTGTGTTTGATGGGTTTGCCGACACATCACACGCAGGAGCCCGTGGCCCACGACCTTCTTCCCACATTGCTCGCCTCGTTGGAAGTGTTTCGTCTCGCGCTGACGCGACCGTCTTTCGAGAAGATGCTGGTGCTCTTCGCAGGGTGGGTCCGAACGACCGGTCGCCATGCCGTCACAGAGGCGCTGGTTGTCACCGGCGTTGCTGGCCGAGTGCATCACGAGGCGTTCCATCGCTTCTTCTCGCGCGGCACGTGGGATCCCGACTCGCTCGGGCGCTGGTTGTACGATCTCGTCGAGCGGCTCCTTGTTGCCGACGCGCCGATCGGGATCTCGATCGACGATACGCTCGCGCCCAAGAAGGGGCCGCGCGTCTTCGGCCTCGGGAGCCACATCGATCCGGTTCGATCCACCGTCGCACGCAAGGTGTTCTGCTTCGGACACTGCTGGGTGGTGCTCGCCGTGGTCCTGCCCGTGCCGCTGTGCCGCGCGACGTTCGCGCTGCCGATCCTGTTCCGCCTCTACGTCAACAAGAAGACCTGCGAGAAGAAGGGCATTCCGTATCGGAAGAAGACGGAGTTGGCTGCCGAGGTGCTTGCCGTGTTCGCCGGATGGACAGGGACTCGCCGCATCGAGTTGGCCGTCGATTCCGGTTACGCCAATGAGACCGTCGCTCGTGGGCTTCCTGCCTCGGTTGTGCTCTTCGGCGCGATGCGTCCTGATGCGGTGCTCACCGCGGCGCCACCGACGCGAGCCAAGCACTCCAATGGACGCCCTCGCGTCCGCGGCGCGCTGCTGCCCAAACCGGCGGCGCTCGCCGAGGACGGCTCGCCATGGCGTACCTGCAAGGCCCATCTCTACGGAAAGACCAAGACCGTTCACTACAAGACGCTCGTCGCGCAGTGGTATCAGGTCTGCGGTGGCCGACTCTTGCGCATCGTCGTCGTGCGCGTCGACACAGGTCGCATTCCATGGCGCGCCTTCTTCTGCACCGACCCGACTGTCTCCGTGCGCGCTCTCCTCGAAGGCTATGCCTCGCGCTGGTCCATTGAGGTCGCATTCAGGAACCTCAAGCAGCTGTTCGGATTCGGCCACTCCTCCGCCAGGACCCAGTCCGCCGTCCAGCGCACTGCGCCCTTCGTGGGTTGCATGTACTCCTTGCTCATCGTCTGGTTTTTCCTCCACGCTCACGCCACCACCTCTGTCTCCGTACCCGCCCGTCCTTGGTATCCCCACAAGCGCGGCATCTCCTTTGCCGATATCCTGCGCACAGCGCAGTCCGTACTGGCCTCGGTCGAGGTTTTGGATCTGCCCCGATATTTCAATGAGTTACGCAAAACCCGTCGGGCTCCCGTCGAGCCACCCCACCGTCCGTCGAAGACCCCGGCTTCGGACCGCCGACGAATGGAGGCTTGAAGGGCGAAACACGAGTCAGAGCGAGGAGCACCTCCGGCTCCTGCGCGCGGCGAACATCGAATCGATCATGTGGGTGCCGCTCCAGGGACGTCAGCGGCTCCTCGGCGCGATCGGCATCGTCTCGTCTACCCAATCCCACCGGTACGACGAGGCCGACCTGCGGCTGGCGGAGGAGGTGGCGCGGCGAGGTGCTCTGTCACTCGAGAACGCAAGGCTCTACGCCTCGGCCGAGCGGGCGATCGCGGTCCGCGACGAGGTGCTGGCCCTCGTCGCCCACGATCTCCGCAACCCGCTCGGGACCATCCAGGTACACGCTCAGACTCAGCGCAGGATGCTGGATCCGGGGAGCCGTGCGTGGAGCGCCGCCGATCGAATCGTGCAGGCGGTTCGACGCATGGATCGGTTGATCCAGGATCTGCTGGACATCAATCGGATGGAGGCCGGAAGACTGACGCTCGAACGGACGGAGCTCGATGCGCGCGCCGTCGCCGCGGAGTCCGTCGAGGCGCAGAGACTGCAGGCCACCGAATCATCAATCGACATCCGACTGGATTCGGCCAGCGGCCTTCCCGCGGTCCATGCCGACCGAGACCGATTGTTGCAGGTATTCGAAAACCTCATCGGGAACGCCCTGAAATTCACCCCCTCCGGCGGCCAGGTCGTGGTCGGCGCGATGAGACGAGCGGACGCGGTGCTCTACTTCGTTCGCGACACCGGGCCTGGAATTTCAGAAGAGGACCGGCCGCACATCTTCGAGCGCTTCTGGCAATCTCGCCGGAATCGCTCCCGCGGGCGCGGGGACTCGGGCCTGGGCCTTCCGATCGTCAAGGGGATTGTCGACGCGCACGGCGGCCGCATCTGGATCGAGAGCGCGCCGGGGAAAGGGACCACGTTCTATTTCACCATTCCCGCGGCGACTCCAGCGACGGAGGTCGCTCCGGCAGATCGCCCACTGCACTGAGGTGCAGCGAAATCCCGATTCGGAGACTCCGAAACGCGCCTACCCTAGACTCTCAATTCACCTGCTGGACCAGCACATCAGACCAGGGCGCGCACGGATTCGCGGCGGCGCGATCTACTCGATCCGGGGCGAATTCTCCGACGGGGGATGATTTTTCCTTGCGGACTCTTCCCGAATCTGGCGCGTATGTCCGCACCGGAACCCACATGACGCGAAAGGAAACGAGATGAACAAGGCACGAAACTTCGGTGCTGCGTTCCTGCTCCTGGCAGGGTGCAACGCGGGCGGCGGCAGCTTGGAACAGACGAGCCAGAGCGTGAGCAGCAAGGGGGGCAACAACACCCCGGGCTTCATCAAGAACGCAAAGGACCTCGGACCGGTCGATCCCTCGACGGTGATCACGGTCACGGCGTGGCTCAAGCTGAAGAATGAGTCGCAGCTCGACGCCCTGGTGGCCGGCCAGTACAAGAAGGGCAACGCGAGCTACCATAAGTGGCTCTCGTCGAGCGACGTGAACGCGCAGTTCGCGCCCACCGCCAACCAGATGAACGCGGTGCAGAACTGGCTCAACTCGCACAACCTCAAGACGCTCTCCGTCGAAGAGAACAACTACTTCGTCAAGGTGCAGGGCACCGTCGGCGACGTGCAGAAGGCCTTCCACGTCCAGATCGACAACTTCAAGTTCAACGGCCAGACCTACCGCGCCAACACCTCCGACCCGTCGGTCAACGACACCTCGGGCAACAACATCGCGGCCATCACCGGCCTCGATGACTACGGCTTCCAGCCGCAGATCAAGAAGCCCGTGTCGCCGGAAGGACAGGCGTACGCACCGCGCCCGCTCAGCGCCTCGCCCAAGGGCGTGTTCTTCGAGGGGCAGTGCTTCCAGGGCACGCAGGCGCAGAGCTTCAGCTCGCCCGGCGTCAGCGCCTCGTACAGCGGCAACCGCTACGGCGCCGACATCAGCAACGGCGACCTCGGTCACCTCGCGCCGTGCGGCTACAGCCCGAGCGAAGTCGCGGGCGCGTACGGCATGAACGGGCTGTGGGCCAACGGCCTCGATGGGCGCGGGCAGACGATAGTCATCGTCGACGCGTACGGCTCGCCGACCATCGCGCAGGACGCGGCGCTGTTCTCGGCCGTGTACGGGCTGCCGCCGGTCGACCTCACCGTCGTGAAGGCGCCCGGCCTCTCCAACAACAAGCACGGCGACGGCTGGGACCTCGAGACCACGCTCGACGTGGAGTGGGCGCACGCGATGGCGCCGGCGGCGAAGATCGCGCTGGTCGTCGCCACCGATCGCTCGTCGCTCGACGAGGCGATCCACTACGCCGTCGTGCACCACCTGGGCAACACGATCTCCAACAGCTGGGCGAGCATCGAGGGCTTCGGCAACCCGGCGCAGCTCGGCCGCGTCGAGCGCATCCTCCAGCTGGCGGCGGCGCAGGGCATCGACGTGAACTTCTCGTCGGGCGACAACGGCGACGAGCTCCTGAACGTCGGCTTCCAGAGCGTCGATTACCCGGGCAGCTCGACCTTCGCCACGAGCATCGGCGGCACCAGCCTGGCGCTCGACGGCAACGGCGGAGTGCTCTTCGAGACCGGCTGGGGCAACAATCTGATGAGGGTCGCCGACACGGTCGCCCTCGGTTCGCCGGCGATGGATCCGCCCCTCGCGGCCGGCTTCAACGGCGGCGCCGGCGGCGGCTCGAGCCTGACGTTCGCCAAGCCGGCCTTCCAGTCGGCGCTGCCCGGCACGATGCGACAGGTGCCCGACATCGGCATGCTCGCCGATCCGTTCACCGGCGCCGAGTACATCATCACCGATCCGACGCTGGGCCCGGTCGTCGACGTCGTCGGCGGCACCAGCCTGGCGTGCCCGCTCTTCTCCGGCGTGATGGCGATCGCGGCGCAGAAGGCGGGGCATGGACTCGGGCAGGCCGCGCCGCTGCTCTACGGAATCGGCTCCGCAGCGCGCGACATCCCGTCGGGCGCCGCGCCCTCGGCGACCAACGTCAGCGGCTCCATCACCGACGACAGCGGCACCGCCGCCTACAGCGCCGACGCCCTCGCCACGCCCGGCACCTCCGCGCCCTACGTCAGCGCGCTCTACAACAGCCCGTTCTCGACGCGCTGGTACGTCCTGTCGTTCAACACCGACAGCTCGCTCGCCGCCGTGCCCGGCTGGGACAATGTCACCGGCGTGGGCGCCCCCAACGGCGCCGCCTTCATCAACGCCATCACGCAGTAGCCCTGTAACCCGCTCCCTCCGAGCCCGGTCGTCTCCGTCGAGGAGCGACCGGGCTCTTTTTTTCTCCGCGCCGCGCCGGTCGAACCCGGCCACGGCTCGCCAAGATGGAACGGCGATGAGTCCGGGACTCCCGTTTCAGGGGACGGCCCGTTGCGCCGGCGGGCGGAGTTTGGGTTTGGAGGGATTAGTCAATTCCGTCCGGCGGCACGTCGGGCCTCGGCTGGACCTTGGCGTCGTCGCTGGAGGGGTAGCCAGCAGGTGGCTTGCGACGAGCAGGTCCAGACGCCCCTGAAACGGGAGCCCCGGACCCATCGCCTATTGTGGCGTGGGGGAGAGCGGAGACAGTTCTGAGCGGATCGAGAGGAGTCGAGGGGTGAGATTTCCGTCCCTCGACTGCGCTCCGGAGAGGAGGAAAAGAATCCGCTCGCCCCAGATTAAATGCGCTGCCTTCCACCGTTGACCATGAAATCGAGGCGGCTTCTCTCCAAACCCCGTTCGCCCTGAGCCCCGTCGAAGGGCGCCACGCCACCAGGTGCGGGGCCGCATTTCGTAGGAGCGCAGTCGAGGGGAGAGATCGAAGATTTGCAAATCGGGTCAAGTGGGGATGATCCAGCTGAGCACCGACCTGCTCTGAAAGTATGGAATCGAGTGCTCGTGGAGCGGTTGGGGAGAACCCCACGCCTCGCCGGGCACAATGCCGCTGACCTGTGGCGCGGGCCCGTCCAAGGGCACCGCGCGGGCAAGGGAGCTTGGGTGCAGCTCCCGACGCTTGACGATCTTTCCGGGGAAGGGGGCCGTCTCTGCCGCATATTTCACCCGGCCGTTGAGGGCCAGCGTCACGGCGCAGGGCGCATCGCGATTGAGCCGCACCATGCGCAGGGCGCTCATCTCGAACGACGTCCGAAAGGTGCGCGCGAGCCGGTGGACGTCCTCGACGGTGGGACGCGGCATCTGACAAAAGGCGGCGCCCAGGAAGTCGGGGATGAGCAGCGCGGCGGCAAAGTCATCGGCCTCCTGCTCCCGGTGGTGATACGGACCGTTCCGCTCCGCGTCGGGGTTGGTGCACAGCGCGAGCTGATTGGAGTCGGGGTGCAAGAGCAGGTGGCCGATCTCGTGGGCGGCGGTGAAGCGACCACGGGGGCGGCCGGCGGTCCCTTCGTCGAGGTGGATGATGGCGTGCCCGCCCGCCTGCAACGACCAGCCCTCCGCCGTGGACGCCCCGCCGTAAACGATCCGCATGCCGAGGTGATCCGCGATGATGTCGATGTCGATATCCTTGGGACGCCGGGTGCCAAGCGCTGTGTGGATGCGATTGGCCACCTCGAGCACCTTCGGGGCGATGGGTCTGCACTTCATGCGGGTCGCGCGGGGCCGCTACGGCTTCTCGTTCAGCTTCAGGAGCAGCTCGATCTCATCCAGCAGCGCCTGCAGCTGCTCGTCGCTGGCGGTCTCGGTGACCTTCTTGCGGAAGTTGGCGGTGACGGGGCCGGTGGATTGGAGAAGACGGAGCGCGGCGTCGATCCGCGCCAGCAGCTCATCCCGCGTCAGCCGGATCCTGCTCTTCGCCGCCGCGAGCGTCTCGCGAAACGTCTCCTGCTTCTTCACCACCTCGCCCTGCCAGGCATTGGCTTGCCGCTCCGCCATGAGCTTGCGCGCCAGCTCCCCGCCCCGCCGGCGAATGCCCTCGGGGTCGCCGCCGTTGGAGCGGATGTACTCCTCCACCTCGGCCGAGGACATCGTCGTAAACCGGTCGATGGCGTCCTGCAGCTCCATTCCCTTCAGGTTGCGCCAGACGTTGATCGACTTTCGCTTCTCACTCATCTCTTCTTCTCCGCGCCCGTCGTCCATTATACGAGCGAAAGCTGCTCGGTCACGCGCTTCGCCGTGCGCGAGATGCGCTGGCGAGCCGCCTTGACCTCTTTGATTGGAACTCCGAGCTCCTTCGCCAGCTCGCCCTCCGTGATGTGGTCCGCTTGCATCAGCGCCAGGACCCGCAACGCCAGCTCGTCCCCCGCCAGCTCGGCCCGGAGCACCTCGCAAAACCGCATCGCATAGCCCCGCTTGTCCAGCACCTCGTCGGCATTCGCCTGATTCGAGGCGACCTGCCACGCCTCGTAATCCAGCGCCACCTCGCACCCGTTGCGCTTCGCCCGCACTTCGTTGCTCGCCAGACTGATCACGCGCGAAATGAGGTAGTCCATCAGCGGCTGCTTCGCAGGATCCCACGGCTGGTAGACGCTCGATTTGCGTCCGGCCTCGTACGCCCGCGCGATCGCCTCCTGCGCCAGTTCCTCCGCCATCTCCCACGAACGGCGGCGCGTGTATTCATGGGCGAACCCGGTCAACCGGAACGCGATATCATCCCAGTCCTGCGCCCGGAGCTGTTCGTCGGCATCCATGCCGCCGATGGTAGAAGGGGGTGCCGCGGTCCGTCTAATTTTCTCCTGCGCCAGCATGGTCGCCTCGTCGACAGCGGGTTGAACGTCTTTGGGGGCCGCCGGGGATTCGAACCCCGGAACTTCACCAAACGGCCGGGAGCTGGGCCCGAACAGCGCAGTTGAAGGCATGTGGCCTCCGCCAACTGCGCTGTTCGGACTGAGCGTCGCTAGTTGGCGACGCTGGTTTCCGGGACCGCCGGCACGGTGGGGACGACAACCGTCCCCTTGATCGCGAGCTTCGCCTTCGGCCCGAGCGTGTGGCGCGCCTTGCGCGTTGCGTGCGCCTGCGCTACCGCCTGCTTCTTCCCGTCGACCGACCGCACCGCCTGCTTGCGCGGCGCGAAGCCCAGCTGGCTCGGGATGGGGCTCGTGGTGCCGTAGGCGGCGAACGCCCACTGCTTGAGTCCCGTCTCGAGGCCCAGCGCGACCGCCTTGGCGTTACGGAACGCCTCCGCGGCCTGCTTCGCCTCGGCCTCCTTGTCGGTCAGCGTCTTCAGCGCCTCGATGCCCGCCTGGAAGATCGCCTTCAACTGCGCGGCGGTGTAGGTCGTCCCGCCGATCGGAATCAACTGCTTGGCGGGGATCTCCTCGAGGCCCTGGATCCGCTTCGTGAAGCCCATGATCGCTTCCTTGTTGTACGCGTCCGGTCTCCCGCGTCGCTGACGGGACCGTCTGAGTGGGCTACTTCTGGTCGAGATGCGACGGCTCGGACTCCATGGTGACGCGACGGAAGAGGTTTGCGGCGAGGCGCTGCTGAGTGTCTTGGTGCTGTCGTGTCTGGTTCCAGTGGGCGGGGCTGAGCTCGAGCACGCGGCGGGCGGGCCAGCCGGGCAGCAGGCAGAAGAGGTCGCGCAGGTATGCCCAGGGCTCAGTCCCGTGCAGCCGGCACGTTGCGAGGAGCGAGACGAAGCCGGCGTTGACCTTGCCACCGTCGTCGCTGCCCAGGAAGGTCCAGTTGTTCTCGCCGACGCGCTGGCGCCGCAGCGCGTTCTCGCTGGCGTTGTTGTGAATGGGCAGCCGCTCGTCGCTGAGGAAGCGCTGGAGCGCGACACGCTGATTGCGGGCATACCCGATGGCGCGCGCGATCGGCGTGTCGTCCAGGACGTTGGCAGCCTCAGCGTCGCACCAGGCAAACAAGCGCTCGACGAGCAGGCGGGACTGCTGCTGCCGAATGGAGCGTCGCTTGCCGGGTGGCGCGGTGGACGACTCGCGCTCGATCCGGAAGAGCTCATTGATGATCGCCAGCGCCGCGTGGGCGCGAGCCGAGTCCGACTCGATGGACTTGAAGAAGTAGCGGCGCGCGTGCGACCAGCATCCGACCTCGACGACGTCGCCGCTGCGATAGAGGTGATCATAAATGGCGTGTGCGTCGGCCAGCAGCGCGCCCTTGTACCCTTTGAGGATCTTGCCAATTGCCTCGCCGTCGTGCTTGGGCGAATAGGAATAAAGGATGTACCGCTCGGGCGCGACCACAGTAAAGAAGTGGCCAGTGCGACACCGGTCCTTGGCCTGCACCAGCACGCCCGTCGCGTCGGTGCAAAGGTAGGGCGACGACAGCGCGTCCTGCCACATCGCCCCCAGAAGCGGCACGGTGAGCAGATACAGTTGATAGTGCCAGTCGCAGAGCGTGGAGCGCGACAGCTCGAATCCCTCGCGCGCCGAAATGCGCTCCTGGCGATTGGCGGGCTGGTGATCGTCGAAACGACGCACGACGGTCTCGGCGAGCAAGCCTGGACCGGCCAATCCGCGCTCAATGGGCAACTCTGGCGCCTCAGCCGTGAGCACCTGCGTCTCGGCATTGCGCTCTCGGTCCTTGCGCACCCATTTACCGCGCTTGACGCGCACCACCACCAGCGAGGCCCGCCGGCGCTCGAGCACCTCGCGCACCTCTTCGCCAATGCGCTCGAAGTGGTCCTTACCCTGATTTTCCACCTCGGGAGGCAGAACCTCGATCTCGACGCGCGGCAGGTTCTCCGGCAGTGGGCGGCGGCCGGCGCGCCTCTTCTTCTTGCCGTCTTTGTCGTCGTCCTTTCCCGCTTGTGGGGACTCGGGCTCTGCGTCGTTTTCCGTCGAGGACGGCGCCGGCGATGGGGGCTCGTCGATGGTCGGCGGAGGCGGCTCACTGGGAATGAGCTGCGCCAGCAGTTGCATCGCCAATTGAGTGCTCTCGGGCGAGAGCCGCTCGGCCTTCTGCCCCAGAAGCCCCAATTCGAGCCGCCTGACCTGCTCCATCAACTGCATCGCCAGCGCGTGGTACCCGTCGCGCTCATCCGTGAGCTTCTGACGCTCAGCGAGCCATTGCTGACGCTCGACCTCGCGCTCGGCAAGCGTGTGCTCAAACCGTCTCTTGAGCTCAGCGGCCTCGACGAGAGTCACACTCCCTTCATACGAATTCGCGATCCCGTGTCAACCATTTTCGCCATCCGCAATTGAATTATTTCGTCGCCTCGCGCGACACCCCACCCAGCAGCCTTCCCAGCGCCGCGCCGTCGATGCGCACCGACGTCCCGCCCGCCTCGCTCCGCGGCAGTTCGAAGACCGCCTGGTGGAGCCGCTTGTACAAGAGGCAGTAGCCGCTTCGGTCCCACCAGAGCACCTTGATGCGCCGCCGCGACTTGCTCGCAAAAACGAACAGCGCGCCGCTCTGGGGATCCTCGCCAATCACCTCGCGCGCGCATGCCGCCAGGCGATCAAACGAGCGCCGCATGTCCTGCGGCGTCGTGCACACAAAGATGCGCACCGTCGCCGGCAGCATCACCGCCCCTCCAGCGTCTCGACGAGCCGCCGCAGCGTCTCGCCATCGAATCCACGCGGCACGCGCACGATGCGACCACCAGCCAGCACCAGCTCGAGACCACCGTCCGCGGGCGCGATAGCCGACGGGGGCAGGTGGCCTGTCACTTCGACAAAGGCGACTCGCTCCCCGCCGCGCTGATCCTTTCCTGCGACTGAACGCGCTTCACGCGCCAACTGATACTTCCAACTCGTCAACGTCTGCGCGTTGACGTCCAGCTGCGCCGCGAACTCCTTCGCGCTCAATCCACTCTTGCGCCACCGCTCGACTCGCTCCGACCAAACGCTGCGTCCTTCTCGCGCCATGGCCAACGCAAATACCAGACTGCTGCAGCGGTGTCAGCGACGGGGGGGGCTGGACGGATACGCTTATTGACCCGAATCCGCCTCGTCCATCTCCCAGTAAAATTCCATTTCGATTGTTGTAGTCGATCGTCTCGGGATTGCTGACAAAGACGTCAATCAAACCATCGCGGTTGAAGTCAGCGACAGCAGACAATTCTGCATAGGGCGGCAGCGCCGTCCTGTAGGTCAACACAAAGAGGCCTCCTCGATTCGAGCGAACCTCAATCTTCCGAGGATAATATTCGGAGCCGTTGAGATTAACGCAAATCTGTGTTCTTGTTCCGGTGCCACTAATGATGTCGGGCCAACCATCGCCGTCGATGTCCGCGGTCTGGCAGCGGCAATTGCCTCGACCCGGGGTGTCAAAGTAGCTTGGAGTCGAAAATGTACCATCGCCATTGTTGAGGTAGATTGCTGTCGCAGTCAGTAAATCTACGAAACCGTCGGCGTTCACATCTCCGAAGGCAGGTTCGGAGCTCGCTAGGTATTTGTCGGGGTAAAGTATTGGTGGCGCAATAACGCCGTTTCCCCTGTTCAGATAGACCTCATACCCAGCGCTTTCCGCGAGAATAACATCCGCCAGTGTGTCATTATTCAGGTCCTGAAGGCTGACCTTGCCCAACCCCCCCGTGGAGTAATTCGATTGATTGAACTGCTCGACGCCTTGTGACTGGCCACGATTCCAGTAAGCCTGAAGCTCGTCCGCGCTAACTACAAAATCGGTGCGCCCGTCCAAGTCGAGGTCGGCTGAGGCGATACTTACGAGATTGCGACCGGGGATCATCGGGGGCAGTAGCGCGCCTGGGCCCGGGTGACAGGTCCCAGCTGTTGGGCTCTGCCAACGAGCGGCAGCGTCATAGCCCCAAGGCTGGACCATATCACCCCACTCGCGCATGTCAAGAGCAGCTCCAATGCCTCCGTCCACGGCGCCATCGCCTCCCTGAGACATTGAGCCGTCCTGCAACGGTGAACTGTCTGGGGAGAGGGCGTCGCCCGTGTCCCGTTCGTCCGCGAAGAGATCCTGCTGCGCCGCCAGATCCCGCGTTCCTCCATCGTCTGGAAGCTTTCCTTGACAGCTAGCTGCGCCACCGCAAACCCACCCAAGCATCGTGAACCTCACAAAGAGCCAGTAAAGCGAGTACGTGCAGCCCAGCTGAGCGCTGCTGGACCCTGTTCGCTCCAGGTGACGCGGCAAAGCGCTCGTCAAGCGCATGTTCCCGACGAAATGTTCGGGACCGGCGCGTATGATCCCGGTGTCCAAGCTGTATTGTGCAAACTAGTGGTATGCGTCCAGTCTTCCCCGTCGTGACTCTTTGCCCGCGCGCGGCTACGTACTGGGGCCATGCGAAGGATACCGAGACAGCAGTGGAAGAGGCATGTCGCCGCGTGGCGTGAGAGCGGGTTGAGTGGGCGGGAGTTCGCGACGCGCATCGGGGTCAACGCGCGGACACTCGCGTACTGGAAATGGCGCCTGGCGTCGACGACCGACGAGGCGAGCATCGAAGCGGCACCGTTTGTCGAGGTGAGCGGCGCGGTTGTGTCATCGGTCAACGCGTGCGAGGAGGACCGAATCGAGGTCCTCTGTCGTGGTGGGCGTCTGGTGCGCGTGGGCCGCGACTTCGACGCGGCGACGCTCGTGCGGCTGCTCGATGCGCTGGAGACGCGGTGATGCTGCCGCCGTCGGTGCGCATCTTCGTGTGCACGCAGCCGCAGGACATGCGGCGGTCCTTTGACCGGCTGGCGCAGGCGGCGCGCGAGGTGGTCGGGGAGGACCCGCAGGGTGGGGCGATGTTCGTCTTCGCCGGCAAGCGCGCCACGCGTCTGAAGATCCTCTGGTGGGATCGAAATGGCCTGTGCCTGCTCTACAAACGACTTCACGGAGCCGTGTTCGAACTGCCCAGTTCGGCGACGGCCGAGGGACAACGAGCGGCGGTGCGCATCGACGCGGCGGCGCTGGGGCGGCTGCTCGCGGGCGTGGCGAAGGTGGCGCGGAAGAAAAAATGATCAAGGCACCAATAAAGAGTTGACGCGGGATCGAAAATCCGTATGAACGATTCTCGTGAATCCCGTCGCCGCTGCCGCCACAGACCAGCGCCTGCAAGCGCTCGTGGCCGAGCGCGACAAGCTCGCCTCCGAGCGCGACGAGTACCGCAATCTCTATCTGTCGATGCTCGAGCTGAATCGGAAGCTCGAGCTGGGCCTGCGCGGGCAGAAGGCCGAGAAGCTCTCACCCCAGGACGCGCAACTGGCGATGGCGCTGCTCGCGGCGATGCTCGCGCAGCCGGCAGCGGAGACGGCGCCCGACGATGCGGCGGCTCCACTGGAGCCCGCGAGCGCCGAGCCCGCAAACACACAAGAGCCGAGCGACACCAGCGACGAGAACAAGTCGCGTCCCAAGCCCGGTCGAAAGCCGCTGCCCGAGGAGCTGCCGCGTGTCGAAATCCGGATCCTTCCGCCCGAGGTCGAGCGCGAGGGCACCGACCAGTTCGAGCAGATAGGCCAGGAGGTGAGCGAGGTCGTCGAGCGGCGCAAAGCGTCGCTCGTCGTCGTGCGCGTCATTCGGCCCAAGTTCGTGCGAAAGGATCGCGAGCGCAACGCGGAAACCGAGGTGCTGGCGGCGCCGGCGCCCGAGCTGCCGATCGAGCGGGGCATGGCGGGGCCAGGCGTGCTCTCCGAGACGATTGTCCGGCGCTTTGACGATCACCTGCCGGCCCATCGTCAGGAGCGCATCTGGGCACGTGATGGCATGGAGTTGGCCCGCTCGACCATCTGTGCCTGGCACTTCATGCTGCACGAGCTGGTCAAGCCGCTCATGGCCGCCATGTGGAAGGATGCGCTGACCTCGCCCTGGCTCGCCACCGACGCCACGGGCGTGCTGGTCCAGGCACCGCACCGGTGCAAGACGGGTCACTTCTGGACGGTGATCGCGCCCGAGCGACACGTGCTCTATGCCTATTCGGCGCGCCACGACAGCGCCGCCGTGGACGCACTGCTCAAAGGCTACAAGGGATATCTCGCCGCCGACGCGCACGTCGTCTATGACCATCTGTACGCGACGGGCGATGTCGTTGAAGTATCCTGTTGGGCCCACGCCCGCCGCTACTTCTTCAAGGCACTTGCGTCCGACCCGGACCGGGCGCGTCACGGCATTGCGATCATCAAGGCGCTCTTCGACATCGAAGAGAAACTCGCCAATGCACCTCCGGGCAAGCGCCGCGCGACGAGGGCGCGCGAATCGAAGCCGCTCGTCGATCGATTCTTCGCCTGGTGCGAAGAGCAGGCGCCGCTCGTCCTCGACGAGACGCCCATCGCTCGTGCGATCGGTTATGCCCGAAACCAGCGCGCGGGCCTCGAGCGCTTCCTGTCCGACGGGCAACTGCCGCTGCACAACAACGCCAGCGAGAACGCGCTGCGCCGCCAGCGCGTTGGCAGTCACAACTGGACCTTCCTGGGCAGTGACAACGGCGGCGACGTAAACGCTACATTCGTCTCGCTCCTGGCCAGTTGCCGCCTCCACGGCATCGAGCCCTGGGCGTATCTGCGCGACCTGCTCTGCCTGCTGCCGTCGTGGCCTGTGGGCCGCGTGCTTGAGCTCGCCCCCATCAACTGGCGCGAGACCCTCCAGCACGAGGAGACTCAGCGTCGGCTCGACGCCAACGTCTTCCGTCGCGTCACGCTCCAGTAGCGGCTCCTTCGGCATCGTGAGAAGGAATACCGCCGCCACCGGCGGGCGTCACGACGGGGGTGGCTGGACGCGTACGAATGGGCAAATTGGCGCGTATACCGCGAACCTTATCCGCCTCGGACAGGCGCAGCAGATTCGAATTTCACGGACTGTGTTCATCGGCGGGTTGATGGGAATTCTTGGTGCGGGTGCGAGCGGGGTCGTCGTTGAAGAGTCGGTGATGCAGATGGGTGGTCCGCTGTATTCCATTCGAATCCTGAGCGCTTGCCAGCAATGGCTGATCAACTGCTGCGGCTTCGAGACCTCCGGAGACGGTTCAATGAGGGCGCTCTGGTGCGATGCCCCGTGCACCGGGCTATCGATAACGAACTGCTGGATCGGCGATCGCGGCGGAAAGGGGATTGCCGTTCCCAGCGTATTCAAGCTCCTGGTCCACGGCCTTTACATGACCGGAAATTTCGTCGTGTACGAGGAGCTCCCCCTAGACATGGGGCCCACCCTCCCACCGGACACGGCGATCGAGGTGCTACCAGGAAGCAGCGGACTCTTCATCGGGAGCAATTTCTTGAACGGCCCGCTGATTTCTCTGAGGGTCACGCCCGCGCTTGCGGGTGCAGCGAACACCCGAGGTATCGCGATCGTGGGAAATTCCCTCAACCACAATAATATCTGCGGGATCCCTTCTGGCACCGTTGCGGTCGGAAACTACAATCTGAACGATTTTCAGCTCGACTGAATGGAAGCGCACGTTGGAGGTCGTGGCAGAGGGCCTCAAGTGGCGCGCCAACTTCACTCGATTCCTGAGCCCCTCGAGTTGCCACAAGATGTGGTGAATGCCGGACTTGGCCACCGACGGTACCGGAGGACATCGAGGCGGTCACGGCTCGCTTGGGTTGCATGCTGCTTCGTCAGAGCGTGTCGCGCATGGCCGAAGAAGGGCTTGTCGTCGTGCTGCTGGAGGAGCTTCTTGGCCTCGGCGAGCAGGTCCTCGCCGCGCAGGCCGCCGCCCTCGTGGATGTGGTTGCGCAGGAAGTCCCAGCCGTCGCCGAAGCCCCAGAACCTGTCGAGACGGAGCTGGTTAGCGCATGTGGGGCAATCTCCACCCCTACATTCTCGATCCACCGTCCAATCGTTCCTGTTTGGACCGTCAGGGACAAACGACCGCACCGCCCGAAAGCTGCGCCAACCCCGTCGAGAAGCACATCTGGATGCTCTGACCGTTCCTCGTCGCCATGCAGCACGTCGGGAGGATCGAGCGGGTCAGGCCGGAGGTGCAGTCGGTGTCGGTGGTGCAGGTGCGCGTCTGGCCGCTGCCGGTGATGTCGAGGCTGGGGTTGCACGAGTCGGCGGTGGTCGTGCAAACGAGGCCCTGCAGCGCCTGGCTCTGAACGGTCAAGCAGCAGGGCTTGCCGCCGCAGTCCGCCGGCGTGAAGCACTCCATCTTCGGACCGTCGCTGGGGGCGGCCTTCAGATCGGGCGGCGTGGCGATGTCAGGGCCCACGGTGAGGTCGGGCACCTCGGCGAGGTCGGGCATCGTATGGGTGCTGCCCGTGCCGCCACCGCACGACGGAACGAGGATGAAGAGCAGGAGCGATGCGCCGGCGACGGCGAAGAGGGATTGGGCAGAGCGGGTCATGAGGTCTCCTTGCGGCGCGGGCGCGTTGCGTCGGGGATGGGGATCGGGCGGCGACTATTGCACGTTGCAAACGAGCTGGGTGACGGTGCCGCACGTCACGGAGATGGGCGAGCCCGCCGCCCATCGCATGCTGTCGTAGACCGTGGTCGTGCCGTCGGGCTGGGTGCTCTCGGGCAGCTGGATCGTCGCGGTCGCATAATTGGTGCCCGAGAAGACCAGGTTGGCGAACTTCTGATCCCAGGTGGAGTTCTGCACGCCGAGCGTGCCGGCCGGCACCACTCCGCACAGCGCACCGGCGCAGGTGATGTTGCCGAAGGTGGTCAGATTCTGGATGCACCCGGGGTTCGCCGCGACGGAGGCGGCGGGTATTTGCGATTGATCGTCAGTCCAATTGGGCGTTTGTCCCGCGCCCTGGGCCGGGGGCGCGGGAGGCGCGAGCGAGCAGGTATCCCACGTGAGCGTGGTGCCCGACGCGACACCCGATCCTTGGCTCTTGCAGGCGCGGTTCAACGTCTGCGTGGTGCCCGCGGGCAGGCAGGCGTCGTAGTTCGCCGTCGGGCAGCCGGTGGTCCTCATCGTCAGAAGGCCCGCGCTTTGATCGATGTTGGTCGTGACGGTGGCGCCGGTGATGCCGGACATGAACTCCATTGGCATGTAGTACTCGATGAGCTGCACCGGGCCGGCCGCGGGCGCGCCGCCGCTGTTGGTGAAGCGCAGGCGCAGGAATCCGCGCGGGAAGCTCGTATTGGAGAACGGCGTCGTCACGCCCGTCGGGCTGCTGCCGTTGTTTCCAACCGTGTTGAGGGTGTCCTGCGCGCCCAGGCCCGTAACGACCACCCGGAACTGCGACGCCGCCGACGGAGCGGTCGTGTTCAGTCGATAGACGACGTCGCAATAGGTCGGGGCATTCTCGCAATTGGTTCCGCTGTAGCCCGAGGGGCACATGCACGAATACGTGCCCGGTCCCGTCATGTTGCAGGTTCCACCATTCATGCAGGGATTGACGGGCACGCACGCGTTGATGGGCGTCTCGCAGTTGGTGCCGCCATACCCCGACGGGCACATGCACATATACGTACCCGGACCCGTCATGTTGCAGGTTCCACCATTCACGCAGGGGTTGACGGGCAGGCACGCATTCACCGCCGTCTCGCAGTTGGTGCCGCTGTAGCCCGACGGACACATGCACGAATAGGTGCCCGGTCCGGTCATGTTGCAGGTTCCGCCATCGATGCAGGGATTGATGGGCACGCACGCGTTCACCGGCGTTTCGCAGTTGATGCCGCTGTATCCCGACGGGCAAATACACGAATACGTGCCCGGTCCGGTCATGCTGCACGTTCCACCATTCAGGCACGGATTCGTCGGCACGCAGGCGTTCACCGGCGTCTCGCAATTGGTGCCGCTGTAGCCCGACGGGCACGCGCACATGTACAAGGCGGGGCCCGTCGGACTGCAGACGCCGCCGTTCATGCAGGGGTTGGTGGGAACGCAGAGGTTGATGGGTACGTCGCAGTTGGTGCCGCTCCACCCCGACTGGCAGCTGCACGAATAGGTCCCATTGCCGTTATCGGTGCACGAGCCGTGGATGCAGGGATTGACCGGCGTGCAGGTGGCAACCGCGATCTGGCAGTTGGTGCCCGTCCAGCCGGCGGGGCAGCTGCACGAATACGTGCCCGGTCCGGTCATGTTGCACGTGCCGCCGTTCACGCAAGGATTCGACGGAACGCACGCGTTGACCGCGGTCTCGCAATTGGTGCCCGAATAACCGCTCGCGCACGTGCAGGCATAATTGGCGCCGCCCGTCGAGGCGCACGTGCCGCCGTTCATGCACGGGTTGGTGGGAAGGCAGGCGTTGGAGCCCGTCTCGCAGTTCTTTCCAGAATAGCCGGCCGGGCAGTTGCAGAGATACGTGCCCGGTCCGGTGTACGTGCACGTGCCGCCATTCGCGCACGGGCCGGTGAGACACAGGTTGATCGACGTCTGGCAGTTGGTTCCCTGGTACCCCGACGCGCAGGTGCACGTGTGTCCACCCGAGACGTTGGCGGCGCACGTACCACTGTTCAGGCAGGGATTGGGCAAACAGGGATCGACCGGCTTCGAACAACCGCTGACCGGATCACCCGAGTAGCCGACATCGCATTCGCAGAGGTTCCTCGTCGAATCGCAGTGCGCGTTGGCGCCGCACATCGGCGAGCACGTCATCGTGCACGTCTTTCCGTCGCCGGCGTAGCCCGTGTTGCAGACGCAGGCGGCCGCGCCGCTCTGCACCTTGCACGTGGCGTTCTTGTCGCACGTCGCGCACACCGGGTCGCCGATGCAGAACTTCTGCGAGATGCTGGCGCCGGGGACGAGCTGCAACAGATCCGACAGCGGTACGTCGCACACGTAGCCCGCGCGGCAGTCCGTCGCCGCCGAGCACGCCTTCAGGCAAACGCCGTATTGGCCAAACGCGGTGATGTCGGTGTGAATCGTCTGGCCGAGCTGCGCCAGCGTGTCGGCGCTGACGTTCTGCAGCGGCCAGAAGCAGGTGCCGCCGGCGCCGCAATCGGAGTCCTTGTGACAGCTCGGCTCCGTCGAGCAATAGCCGCCGGGGAAGTCGACGCCGACCGTTTGCAGCCCGGGATCGGTGGTGAGCGTGGCGAGCGGGCGGATCTTGTCGATGCAGCGGGGCGTGCCCGGGCCGGCGCACTGGTTGTCCATCGTGCACGCCGAGCCGGCCGGCAGGCCCGAGCTTCCGCCCGAATCTTCAGTGATTGGCGCGTCGGTGACGAACTGGGCCTGATCCGGTGGCGCCTTCGCCAAATCGGGCGGCACGGCCGACATGTCGGCCACGTCCATCATTTGCGCTGGAGCGCCGGTGCCACACCCCGACAGGGACGCGCCCAGCAGCGCTGTAATGACCTTCGCGATACGCCAGGCACTGCGACCTTCCGGCAATTGCATCGAGCCCTCCCTGGTCAGAGATGGGTGCTCCAGCGGTGCGGAGAACGTCCGCCGGATCATCGATGCGCGCGCCGAAAGGCGTCAGTGAAAGAACTGTGACGGAACTTGTTACGGCTCCTCGATCAAACGGGGTCGCCACCGTTCCGTCGGGGCTCCGCTCCTACAGTTCTTCGGCCGACTTCACCATCTCGGAGATGAAGTTTTGCCGCGGCTTGAGGAGGGAAGGGTGGATGGGCGCCTTGCGGACGCGAACGAGCGCCTCCTCGGGACTGACCAGCTCGCCCTCGACCAGGTCGTCGTCGAAGTCGTAGCGCGTCTGGGTGCGGTACGTGGTCTCCCCGACGGCGGCGCCCTTGGCGGCGCCCGGGCGTGCCGAATCCCGGGCATGAGCGGGAGCGGCCAGGAGGAACGGAATTGCGAAAACGAGGATGGCGGTCTTCTTCAAGGTACACCTTTCCCTTTCTGCCCTCGTCGGGCATGGGTCACTTCACGCTCGCGGTGGCCTCACTCGGACTGCGAGCCGCGACGCTGCCACTTGTCAGGTGATAGGAGCGGTGGCTGCGCTTCGTGCGGGGCCACCAGGATCAAGTCGCCGTCCGGCTCCTCGAGAGTCGCGCGTTGCCCGCCACTCGTGGTCGGCGGCGCGATGGACGTTGCACGGCTCACGCTCTTCTTTCGCGGCGTCGTCGACGGCGAAGTCGCCTTTGCGGGCACGACCGCGACCGGCGTCTGGAACGGAGCAACAACCGGTTGTGGACTCTGCGAATCGATGATTGGAGTGGGCACTGGAGCCTGCGCGCTCGTCGTCGGCGATTGCAGCTCCAGATGCCTCGCACGGACCATCGCCCAGGCCGCCCACGCGCACGATGCCAGCGCCAGCAGGAGGAGTGCAGCCATCGCAGTCAACGCAACGGGACGCCGAAAGATCGCCAGCACTCCGTCGGCGCGCGGTACGTCCTGTTGTCGCCACGTCGGAATGCGACTGGCCCGCTCCTCCGCCAGCTCGAGCGACTGCGCCCTCGCGCGAGCCAGCCACGTCACCGGCTGCAGCCCGACTTCGTCCTTTCCTGCGTGTCTATCCAGGCTCATGTCCGTCATTCCTGCATTGGCCCGCTCAGGCCAGAATCGATGCGGGCACCGCTCGCGGCGCATACCCCGACTGCTCCAGCGCTCGACGCAACTTCTCCCGTCCCCGTCGCAGGCGCGAGCCCGCCGTGTTCAGCGAGATGTCGAGCTGCGCCGCAATGTCCGGGAGGCTCTCGCCTTCCAGCTCGAACAGCACCACGACCTCGCGCAGCCGCGGCGACAATCGACGGAGCGCGCGGTGCACCATCACGAGGTCCGCGTACCGCTCCGGGTTGCCGCTCTCCGCCGGCGTCTCGTCGATCTGCTCGGGCTCGGTGAACAGCCGCCACAGCGACCGCCGCGTGCGTCGCTGCTCGTCCCGCGCCACCGAGTGCGCGATGCGAAGGAGCCAATGCCGGTACGGGCTCTCGCCGCGAAACCCGTGCATCGCCCGCATCGCCCGCAGGAACGTCTCCTGCGCCAGGTCCTCGACGCTGCCCGACGGGCCAACGAGGTGCGAGAGCCGCCTTACCACCGCCTGGACGTGCCGCTGGTACAGCCTCGCGAACGCCTCCGCGTCACCCGCGGCAGCCGCACGAACGACCTGTCTCTCGTCGTCTCCTGGGTCGCCGGCGCTCATCCTGTATCTTAAGACGCACGCCGACCCGATTCGTGTCCCTCGAATCGCACACGAAGCCGATCAACGGCTTCGACCCCTCGATCGAGGGTCCCTCCCGCCCTACTCGACGTAGAACAGCGTGATCGCGAGGCAGTGAAACGCTTCGTCGCTCGATTGCGTGACGATCTTGTCGACGATGCGCAGGTTGGGACGGTCCCGCAGCCACGCCGTGATCTTCTCCCCGAGCTGATCGCGCTCCTGGGCCATCGTGGCGGAGAACACCTTCACGCTGGTCCAGCGAAGGTCCTTCGATTCCTGTCCGGTCATAGTAGTCCGATCCCTGATGGGGCGCTGATGGGGCCCTGAGTGGTCTCTAGTTGGTTACAGGAGGCACGGTAACGGAACCCGCACCCGTCTGTCGATATTCCTCGATGAGCGCGCGCACCTCCGGCTCCGAGAGCAGGTGATCCGTGCGCTTGGCCCCGGCCAGCACGAACTTCACCAGCGCAGGCTCGGCGCCGAGGCCCCGCTTCTGCAGCCAGTAGACGACGTTGGACTCGCCCGACATCGGTCCGATCTCGATCTCCTGCTCGCGCCCGAACACGCCCGCCGGCACGCCCGAGTAGATGCGGTCGGCGAGGAACGCGTGGCCCTTCTTCTGCGCCTTGATGATCGCGGCCGCGTGCACGCCGGTGCCGGTGCGAAAGGCGTCGCCACCGGCGAGCGGGTAGCTCACCGGGATGGGCACGTGCGTCGACTCCGAGACCACGCGGCACGTCTCGAGCAGGTTGGTCAGGTCGCGCCCCGGCAGCTCGCCGAGGAGGCTCAGGTTCAGGAGGATCTGATCGAGCGCCGCGTTGCCGACGCGCTCGCCGATGCCGAGGATGGTTCCGTGCACGCGGCTGGCGCCGTACTCGAGCGCGTACAGCGCATTGGTGATGCCGAGGCCGCGGTCGTTGTGCCCGTGCCAGTCGATGCCCACGTCGACGCCCATGCCCTGCACGATGGCGCGCGTGAACGAGATGAGGTTGCGCGTGCCGTCGGGGGTGGCGTGTCCGACGGTGTCGCAGAGGCACAGGCGGTGCGCGCCGTGCTCGATGGCGTTCTGGAACAGGCGCGCCAGCACCTCGGGCCGCGAGCGCGTCGTGTCCTCGGTGACGTAGGTGATGGGCAGGCCCGCCTTGGCGCCGAGGTCGATCGCCTCGGCGGACTTCTTGAGCAGCCCCTCGACGTCCCAGCCCTCGGCGTAGAGCCGGATGGGCGAGCTGCCGATGAACGCCATGATCTCGATCGGCAGCCCGACCTTCTCCGCGATCTCGACGATGGGGCGCACGTCGTTGACGTGGGTGCGGGCGGCGGCGGTGGCGCGGATCTTCAGCTTCGAATCGCGGATCTCCTTCGCCAGCGTGGTCACGTCCTCGACGGCGCGCGGGCCGGCGCCCGGCAGCCCGATGTTGACCGAGTCTACGCCGAGCGAGTCGAGCAGGTGCAGGATCCGGATCTTGTCCTCGATGCGCGGGTCGAACACCGACGGGCACTGGATGCCGTCGCGCAGCGTCTCGTCGTGCAGCTGGAAGTGATCGTGGAAGATGCGCCCGCGCCGCTCCTGCTCGTTCCAGTCGTGGATGAACTCACGCTCCGCCAGCTCGATCGGCGGCCCGGGAATGCCAGGCGCTCCTTGTCGTGTGCTCACGCGGAAAGCCTACAGTGCTTCCACGATGACGGCGATGCCCTGGCCGCCGCCGATGCACGCGGAGCCGAGGCCATAGCGCGCCTTGCGACGGCGAAGCTCGTACAGCAAATGCGCCGTGATGCGCGCGCCCGAGGCGCCAAGCGGATGGCCGAGCGCGATGGCGCCGCCGTTCACGTTGGTGCGCTCGCGGTCGAGGCCCAGCTCCTTCTCGACGGCGAGGTACTGCGGCGCGAACGCCTCGTTCACCTCCACGAGGTCCATCTGCTCGAGCGACAGGCCGCTGCGGGAGAGCGCGATGCGAGCGGCCGGCGCCGGCCCGATGCCCATGATCTTGGGATCGCAGCCCGCCACGCCCCAGTGCACGAGGCGCCCGAGCGGCGTCAGCCCCTTCTTCTCCGCCGCTTCCTTCGAGGCCACGACCAGCGCCGCCGCGCCGTCGCAGATGCCCGACGCGTTGCCGGCCGTCACCACGCCGTCCTTCTTGAAGACGGGCGGCAGCTTGGCCAGGATCTCCGTCGTCGTCTGCGGGCGCGGGTGCTCGTCGACCGCGAACTGCGAGGGTCCCTTCTTCGATTTGATCTCGACGGGCGCGATCTCGTCCTTGAAGCGGCCGGACTCGTTGGCCGCCGCCCACGCCTTCTGCGAGCGCAGCGCGTACTCGTCGCAGGACTCGCGCGAGATGCTGTACTGCACCGCCAGGTTCTCGCCGGTGATGGCCATGGGCATGCCGGTGTAGGAGTCGGTCAGCCCGTCCCACAGCATGTCGCCCAGGTTGCCCGCCTTGCCGAACGGAAGGCCCCAGCGAGCGCCGCGGATCACGTGCGGCGCCTGCGACATCGACTCGCTTCCGCCCGCCAGCACGATCTCCGCCTCGCCGAGGAGGATCTGCTGTGCGGCGCTGACGACGGCCTGGAAGCCGGAGCCGCACAGGCGATTCAAAGTGAGCCCCGGCTTGGGCACGGGGACGCCGGCGCGAAGGCCCACGTGGCGCGCGAGGTAGATGGCGTCGGCCGAGGTCTGGTTGACGTTGCCGAAGATGGTCTCGTCGACGTCGGCCGGATCGACCTTCGCCTGCTCGAGGGCGGCCTTGGCGGCGACGACGGCGAGGTCCGTCGCGGTGGCGTCCTTGAGGGCGCCGCCAAAGGTGCCGAACGCGGTGCGCTTGGCACCCACCAACCAAATTTCGCGGCCGAGCTTCGTTGCCATGGGGATGTCGTCCTCTCTCGAAGTGCTGTCGAATGCGTTTTTCTCGACGGGGGCCAACCAACCGGATGGCGTCCTTCTGGCCGGCGTCGTCAGGGGCTTTTAACGCGCCGACGCGCGGATGCCAAGAGGGCCGAGCGCGTTTCCTCGTCGGCACGCCGCTGGCGCCGGGCGACGCCGGCATTAATCGTAACCGGCAGTCTCGAGCGGCGTAGGAACAGCAACCCATCCGAGCGAGGTACCCACCGATGAACCGCCGAGTTCGCATCCTTGGAGCAGGCCTGGTCGCCGCGGCGTCCGCGCTGGGCGCATGCAACGCCGAAGCGCGCCGCCACGCGCCGCCGGCCTCGAGCCCGACCGCCCAGTCCACCCCATCCTCGACGGCGTCCGCGACCGCCGCGACCCCCTCACAAAGGACCGCCATGTCCGATTCGATCACCGACGCGGATCTCGCCGCGCGCAAGAAGGCGCTCACGCCCGAGCAGTACAAGGTGACGCAGCAGTCGGGCACCGAGCCGCCCTTCCACAACGCCTGGTGGGACAACCACGCCGCCGGCATCTACGTCGACGTGGTCTCCGGCGAGCCGCTCTTCTCGTCGAAGGAGAAGTTCGACTCGGGCACCGGGTGGCCGAGCTTCTGGGCGCCGCTCGAACCGAGGAACTTGATGAACCACGACGACAACTCGCTGTGGATGGAGCGCACCGAGGTCCGTTCGCGCCGCGCCAACTCGCACCTCGGCCACGTCTTCGACGACGGGCCGAAGCCGACGGGGAAGCGCTACTGCATGAACTCCGCGGCGATGCGCTTCGTGCCCGCCGAGCGCCTCACCGTCGAGGGGTACGGGCAGTACGCGAAGCTGTTCCCGGAGGTGAAGCAGGTGGAGCGCTGACTTCCGCTCCACTCAACCCCGTAGCCGTAGCCGTAGCCGACTTCGCCATTGGGTTCGTGCTCGGGCGGGGAGTCACGCAGTTCGGTGCGATGGCTCCGGCGTGACCCTCGCGCCGGAGCCTGGCGGGGGCGGTGGTTGATTGGCTCAAGGCCTCAACGGCGCCATCCGGGTGAATATCGGGCGGTGCGCGGCGTATCATGCACATGGTCAGACCGGGCGGCCTCTTGTCGGCGCACTTCCCTTCATTCCTCTTCGCGGCAGCGGCCGTGCTCGTCCCGGCAATCGCTCGGGCCGAGGCGCGCGCCGACGAGATCACCTTCGAGGCATCGAGCGCGTCGGTGAAGCACGTCGTGATCCGCTTCTCCGACGGCAAGCCGCGCGACTTGCAGATCTTCGGACCAGCGCCGATGTCGGCGGGCGTCCTCGCGGCGCTTCGCGCGCGGCAGGACAACACGGTCTACGGCCATCTCGACGGGCTCGACATCCGCTCGAAGGAGGGGACCTCCGCGGGCCTCTACGTGCTGCCGCTGGGGGCGGCCGACGCGCCCGGGTTCCAGGATCATTTTCTCGAATACGGCATCGACGAATTCGGCGGCTACGCCGACTTTGCGCAGGGGCCCCGCCAGCGAACGGCGCCGCTCAACGACGTCACCGACGACCGCGGGATCGCGATCTCGCGCGTCGTCTCGCGGCTCGCGGAGTACATCGAGCGCGAGGAGAAAGCGGGCCGCACGCCGAAGTTCCAAATGGGCCTGCTCGTCAACAAGGGCTCCGTCCAGTGGCGGCGCTTCCTGCTCTCCATCCGCGCCCTCGACGACAACAACCCCGATCGCCCGCTAAAGGAGAAGCGGCCGGTGCCGAGCTCGCCTGTGCCGACGACCCATGGCCCGACGGGAAACGCACCTCGGACCGCCTCGAATGCGCGCGAGCGACCGCCGCTGCAGGAGGGCGACGTGCTGCTGCAAGGACGGCGGGTGCCGGTCACCGACGTCGAGGGCGTGCGGGGCAAGGCGGTGATCCTGTTTGGCCCGTTCGAACCCACGCCGGCGCTTCGCAATGCGCAAGAGGTCTACCTGCACCAGGTCATCGAATACGGCGGGCGGATCTGCGAGGTGCGTCCCTTCATCGTGGACGCGTCGAAGATCAAGCGCGGCAAGCTCCACATCGATCCGGGCGACGCGGTGGACGCGTTCTCGACGATGGAGGACGGTCACCCCGAGGCGCAGTACACCTTTCCGGTGCACGACTTCGATTCGCGGGGCGTCGCGTTCCGACCGCTCACGCATTTCGGGGCATGGAAGAAGGTCGCGATCGCGATGGTGGTCGAGGTGGGCGACGTGAACGTCACGAGGATGGTGGTGTCACCGTCGGTGCAGGGGCCCCAGCTGCGCCAGTTGGTGCCAGCGCCGGCGAAGTGATTGGTCGGCGGCGGGTGGCGTCGTAGCGGCGAGGGGACCGCGCCGATGGACACGCGATCAGCCCCAGCGCGAGGCCGAGCAGTCAACCTTGGGTGATCGAATCGCCCATGCCAATCTCGATGAAGGAGCGAGACGCTGGAGATATCGAGCGGCTCCGCACCCGAAGCTCCGTGGCCGCGGAACGCGACCCGCTTCTCCGGTCACGGATTCAAGAACGCCGGCTTGGCGTCGATGGTCATGGCCATGGAGAACTGCCTGCACTGCATGGTCGCGGGAGCCTTCGCGAGGTCGGAGATTCCGCCCAGCAGGCCAGGCAGGGACATCTTGAGCTGATCGCCGATCGCGTACATGGACAACCTGGTGACCACCTCGTCCACGTCGAATGCGCCGCCGAGCACACCCGTGATCGCGCCATCATCTGCAATGGCGAATCGCGCGTGCGCGCCGTGCACCGCCAATACGACGATCTGGTCGAGGACCTTGACTGGTAGTTGCAGCTCGAAGCCCGCCGCCCGCCACCGCGCTCGCGAAGACTGCACACCACAATAGGCCACTCGATCCACGCAGTTTCACTTCGTTCATCCTACACCAGATCGCCGCGCCGCTGCCGCGGGCGGGCGGGGACCGTATTCGCGCCATCTGATTGTTCCCATGACAAGCGCGACACCGCAACCAGGCTGGCATCCATCAGGGCACGTTCGGGATCTTCACGATCATGCCGCGCGCCTTGGGATCATTCGGATCCTTCGCCACGGTCACGAACAGCTCCTTGCCGTCGGGACCGAAGGCAACATTGGTGGTGCCGCTGCCCGATGCGATATCGAAGACGTGCAGCAGCTTTCCCGCCGGTGAGATCTTGAGCACCTTTCCGCCCGACCATTGCGCCACGTACAAATTGCCCTGTCGGTCGACCTTCATGCTGTCAGGTCCGAGTGGGACGGGACTGGGACGGGGACGGTACCCCGACAGCCGATGAAGAGGAGATACTCGATCCAGCATCCCCGATACTCGATCCAGCATCCCCGATACTCGATCGAGCATCCCCGATACTCGATCGAGCATCGCCGATACTCGATCCCATCACAAAAGTATAGGAATCAGCATCCCCGATACTCGATCGAGCATCGCCGATACTCGGATCCGTATCAAAACTATCACCTCCCACTCCCTTTCGCGTCTCAACCCCTCTCGACCCTGACACCCGCGCGCCCGGCTTGTCCGATTGAGAATCATGGAACGCACCGAGCCCAACAGAGTGGAGCACGTCACTGAAGCGAATTCACCCGGTCGGCTCCCGACTTCCTTGACCCGTTGCCTCGGGCAGGCTCATCATCGGCCTCCCGCCGCCCCCGGCAGGACGGAGCACCAAGCCTGTGGCAACTCTTGAATCCGCGACCATCGAACTGACCGAAGTGCCGGGCGCAAGGCGCAACCAGTGGCTCTCCGCGGTGGCGATCGCCGTCCTGCTCGTCTCCGGTTGCGGCGCCTCGGCGCTCAATCCGGGGGACGACGGCGGCGGTGGTGACGATCAGGGCGCCAAGGCGTGCGGCGACGGCATCTGTGGCGCGGGGGAGAACTGCACCACGTGCTCCGTCGACTGCGGCCTGTGCACCAGCTGCGGCGACCACACGTGCCAGGCCAGCGAGACCTGCTCGTCGTGCCCGGAGGACTGCAACGTTTGTCCCAAGTGCGGCGACGGCTACTGCAACAACGGCGAGAACTGCACCACGTGCGCGCCGGACTGCGGGAACTGCGAGAGCTGCGGCAACGGAAAGTGCGAAGCGCCGAAGGAAGACTGCTTCACCTGCTCGAAGGACTGCGGCGCGTGCATGGGCTGCGGCGATGGGAAATGCCAGTCGCCGGAGACCTGCGCCTCCTGCCCGCACGACTGCGGCGTGTGCGCGGTGTGCGGGAACATGAAGTGCGAAGGCCCCTACGAGACGTGCGTCAACTGCCCGATGGACTGCGGCGCGTGCGAGACGGTGGGCTGTTTCCAGATGCTCACCTGCTCGCTGCCCTGCATCGATTTGCAGAGCATGCCGCCGATGCCGAGCGTCACCTGCGTCGCCGACTGCGTTGCGCGCGGCTGCCCGTCGGCGCAGTTCTTTTTCGACCAGGCGCTCAACTGCTTCATCAAGAACATCGGCAACTGCCGCGGCGGCGGCGGCGGCGGCTCGACCTTTGGCTGCTTGCAGATGCAGTGTATGAGTGAAGTGGCCGCCTGCACCGCCGCCAGGTGCCAATAGCCGAACCGGCGGGTGCCCAGGGCTTGAACCCCCCGGGAGGCTTCAGTCCGCGATCGCGAGCCCGAGCGCCTCGCGAACCGTCGCCAGCTCGCCGCCGAGCGCGAACTCGAGCAGGTCGCTGGTCTGCATCGTTTCGTCGGCGAGGACGCGCGCTGCCGTCGGCACGTCGCCGCACGCGAGCAGGCCGAGACGGTCGGCCGTATGCCCGAGGCCGCGCAGCCAGCGCGAGAGATTGAGCGGGGCGCCGCGAGCAGAGAGCTTCTCGATGAGCGGCTTCACCTCGCGCGAGAGGTTGGGCATGCCCACGAACTGGGCGCGCAACCGGGAGGCTTCCTCGTCGAGGTCCATGTTGCGCGAGCCGAGGCTGCTGGCGGCCTGGAGCCACGCCTTGAGCTGCTGCGGCGTCATCGACAGCGCCTGGGCGCGGGCCGGATACATCGAAGAGAGCGCGCGGCCGAGGCGGAACGCGAGCGCGAGCTTGTCCGGTAGAAGGAGCGCCTGGGGGCCGACCAGCAGGATCGCCGCCGGCTCGCCCTCGGCCGCCTTCACCGCCGGCAGCACGCGCACCGACGCGCCGCCGTTCGGATCGCGCAGGACGGGCGGCGCCGCCACGCCGAGCAGCCACGACGCGTAGGTCAGCACTTGCGAGAACAACGGCGGCACGGTGTCGGGGGCCAGCCTCTCCGCCGCCGCTGGCGCGACCGGATCGGGGCGCGCCGCTGCGAACAGACAGGTGAAGAGCGCGACGAGATCCCGATCGTCGTCGGCGTGGCGCAGCGAATCCACCTGGCCCCACGAGACGGGCGCGATCGCGCGCTGCAGGAAGCGGGGACGGTGCGACCTGGCGAACTCCTCGGTCTCGGCGTCGCCGGCGCCGCGCACGTGGAGGACGCAGGCCACTTGAAGGGCCGCGTCGGTCTTGCGTGCCTTCTCGTGCAGGCGGTACAGCGCCCGCAGCGGCGCGGGGTCGTCGGGAGCGGCGTGCCACTGCGCCCGCAGCGACGCGGCGTCGGCCCCGCGATCCGGCGAGGGCGTCGGCTCGTTCCTTCGCTCCAGCTTGGCCAGCGCCTCCCGCGCGCGCGCGTCGTCGGGCACCAGCTTCACGTAGGTCTCGAGCGCCGCCAGCGCGCCGATGCGATCGCAACGGTGATCGCGGAGCAGGAGCGCCAGCTCCCACCACAGCGGCGCACTGCGCGGCTCGCCCAGGCGCGCGATCTGGCTGCGGTACAGCCGCTCGAGCTTGGAGACCTGCTTGGTGCGCAGGTACACAGCCTCGAGCGCGGCGATCGCTTCGGGCCGACCGGGTTCGAGGTGCAGCGCGCGCTCCAGGTGGTCGGCGGCCGTGACGTCGTCGTTGCCGGCGAAGAGCATGCGGCCGAGGAACTCGTGCGCGGCGACGTGATCCGGATCGATCGCCAGCGCCGACGCCAGCTCGGCCCGCGCTTCGTTGGTGGCTTGCGCCGGGTTGCCCTCGAGCTCGCGCGCCGAGAAGATCGCCCAACCGAGCATCGCGTGGTAGTCGGCCTGGTCGGGCTGCAGCGACACGGCTTCGCGCAGGCGCGCCACGGCCTCGCGCGGCTCGTCGCTGCCGAGCAGGCGCAAGGCGTCGCGGAACTGCGCCTCGGCCGCCAGCGCCGGGCCCGCCGTCGGCTGGATCGAGTCGGGGGTCGGCGCGTCGAGCGCGCGGTCGTAGGCCGCTCGCCGCCGCTGGTCGAGCAGCACGTCGCGCGCCTCTTGAAAGGCCTGGTGCAGCGTCTCGAGCCGGTCGTGATCGCGGCCGAGGTCGATGCCGGAGAAGCGCTCCAGCCTGAACTCGTCCCGTCGCTGTTCGAAGGCGGCCTGCACCTGCGCCGTCGACGCCCCGCGCGAGATGCGCAGGATTTGATAGTGGTCGCGGCTGTGCACCGTCAGGTACTCGCGCAGCAGCGCCTCGTGCAGCAGGCGCACGCCGGGATCGGTGGTGCGCGGACGGAACGCGGCGCTCTCGCCGGCGGGGCTGATGGCCGACGCCGGAGGCAGCGAAACCACGCCCGGATCGTCGCTGGCGGCGGTCACGGCCGGCGGCGGCTCGGGGAGCGAGGAGGTGGAGTCGTCGTCGCCGAAGAGCTGGCGGTAGAGCGCCTCGGAGCGCTGGGCCACGCGCGAAGTCTGCGAGATCGGCGCGCTTGGCTTGCGCGGCGGCGGCGCCTCTTCCGCCTCGAGCGTGCCGAGCCCGGTCATGCGAAGGGCGTCGTACGCGACGAGCAGATCGCCGTCGTTGCGCGCGGCGAGATCCGCCGGGCGCGGCCGATCCTGCAAATTCGCGAGCGCTTGATCACCGAACACGCGCACGAAGGAATCGCGGTGCTTGTCGAAGCGCGGATCGATCACCAGCCGCCCGCGCACCGCCGACGCCGCGCGCGCGATCTCCTCGATGTGCGCCGACTTCTTGAGCCCCGAGAACACCACGCGAGGCGCGTCCACCGACAGGTGCGTCATGCGCCCCGAGAAGCTGTCGCCCGGAATGAAGCGGTACTCTCCGTCGGGCCAGCGCAGCGCCGTCACGATCTTCAATCGCACCTGCGCCGCGAGGTACTTCAGCACCTCGGCTTCCTTCATCCACCCCTTCTCGACGAGCACGGCGCCCAGGCGATCGCCGCCCGTGCGGGTGAGCTCGAGCGCTTCCTGGAGCTTCGCCGGGTCGAGGGCGCCACGCGCCGCCAGCATCTGCCCGAGCGTCTCGTTGCGCAGGTTCGACTCGGCGCCGATCGGGTGTCCGAGGTAGATGAAGACCTCTTTCTTGAGCTTTGCGCGCGTCAGGCCGAGCACGCCCGTGGCGCCCGCGTCGAGGTACTCGATGAGCAGGCGCGGCAGCGGCCGATCCGCCAGCTTCCCGTCCTGCACCGTCGGCCACGCGGGCTGCTGCGGCTTGCTGGCTACGCGTTGGCGCACCGGTTGTTGCGGCGCCGCGAGGTGCTTGGTGACGGCGCGGATCAGATCGCGCAGCTGGTAGGGCTTCGCGTAGAACTCGCAGTTCGTCTCCTGCTCGAGCTTGCCGAGCGAGACGCGGTCCTTGTAGATGGCGCTCGTGACGAGCAGCGGGACGCTCTTGCCGTGGTCGTGCTTGCGGAGCGCGCGCGCGAACGCGAAGCCGTCCATTCGCGGCATGAGCAGATCGGTGATCACCAGGTCGAAGCGGCCGCCGTCGACCGCCGTGAGGGCCTCCTGTCCGTCGGTGGCGGTGACGATCTCGGGGCCGGCGAGCCCCGGCTCGCGCGTGAGCAGGGTCTCGAGGATGCGGCGCGTGTGGAGGTCGTCGTCGGCGATGAGGATGCGGTAGGCCACGCCCGACTGATTCTAACGCAGTCCGCTCGTCTGCGCCGTATCATCGCCGAGGGATGCTTGGACCACCCTGGCCGTCGCCGCCGATTGCCGCGTCGGCGGGCCGCTGGTAAGTTGGGCCGGTGCCGCCGCTCCTTGATGTCCGCGACCTCGTGACCGAGATCGTCGACGGGGAAGGTAGGCGGAAGAAGCACGCGGGCGGGCGCCGCGCGGTCGATGGCGTGTCCCTCACCGTCGAGCGGGGCGGCGTGGTCGGGCTGGTGGGCGAGTCGGGCTCGGGCAAGTCGATGACGGCGCTCAGCATCCTCGGGCTCCTGCCGCCGGCGGCGCGGGTGGCGGGCGGGCAGGTGCTGTTTGATGATCAATTGAACAATCGTTCAATTATCGATCTGGTGGCGCTCGACGAGCGGCGCCTCCGCCGCCTGCGGGGCAGCCGCATCGCGATGATCTTCCAGGAGCCGATGACGTCGCTGAACCCGGTCTTCACCGTCGGCGACCAGGTGGGCGAGCCGCTGCGCATCCACCGCGGCCTCGGGCGGCGGGCGGCGCTGGACGAGGCGGTCCGGCTGCTCGAGCTCGTCGGCATCGCCGATCCCCGCCGCCGCGCCGGCGAGTATCCGCACCAGCTCTCGGGCGGCATGCGCCAGCGCGTGATGATCGCGATGGCGCTCGCGTGCGGCCCCGATCTCCTCATCGCCGACGAGCCGACCACGGCCCTCGACGTGACCATCCAGGCGCAGATCCTGGAGCTGCTCTCGCGGCTTCGCAAGGAGCTGGGCATGGCGATGCTGCTCATCACGCACGACCTCGCCGTGGTCGCGGAGACCTGCGACGAGGTGGTCGTGATGTACGCGGGGCAGGTGGTGGAGCGGGCCGCCGCCTCGTCGCTGCTGACGGCGCCGCGCCATCCCTACACGTCGGGGCTCCTTCGCGCGGTGCCGCGCGGTGACGGCAGCTCGCACGGCGGTCGGCTCGCCGAGATCCCCGGCATGGTGCCGTCCCTCGACGCGCTGCCCGCCGGGTGCCGCTTCGCCGATCGCTGCGATCGCGTCGAGGCGCGCTGCCGGAGCGAGCTCCCCGCGCTGGTCGAGATCGCGCCGGGCCATCTCGCGCGCTGCCACTTCCCGCTCGCCGCCGCCGAGGCCGCTTGAGCGAGGCCGCCATCGCTCCACCCGCGCCGCGATCCGACGGGCCGATCCACGTGCGCGTCGAGGATCTGTCGAAGCACTTCGCGCCCGGCGGCCTACTGGGTCGCGGCCGTCCCATCCGCGCCGTCGACGGCGTGTCGCTCACGATCGGCCGCGGCGAGACGCTGGGGCTGGTGGGCGAATCGGGTTGCGGCAAGAGCACGCTCGGGCGCGCCATCCTCCGGCTCGTCGAGCCGACCGCCGGCCGCGTCGAGATCGGCGGCGCCGACGTGACCGCGCTCGCCCGCGAGCCGCTGCGCCGCTTCCGCAAGCACGCGCAGATGGTCTTCCAGGATCCCTACGCGTCGCTGAACCCGCGCATGACCGCCGGCGAGATCGTCGCCGAGCCGCTGCTGGTGCACGGGCTGGTGGCGCGCCGCGATCGGGTCGCGCGCGATCGGGAGGTCGCGTCACTCCTGCAGCGGGTCGGGCTCCCGCGCGACGCCGCGTCGCGACGGCCGCACGAGTTCTCCGGCGGGCAGCGGCAGCGAGTGGGCATCGCGCGGGCGCTGGCCTGCAAGCCCGAGTTCATCGTCGCCGACGAGCCCATCAGCGCGCTCGACGTGTCGATCCAGGCGCAGATCGTCAACCTCCTTGCCGATCTCCGCGCCGCCGAGCGATTGACCTACTTGTTCATCTCGCACGACCTCAAGGTGGTGCGGCACCTGTGCGACCGCGTCGCCGTGATGTACCTCGGCCGCGTCGTCGAGCAGGCGCCGACCGACGCCCTCTATCGCAACCCGCGGCATCCCTACACGCGCGCGCTCCTCTCCGCCGTGCCCGTGCTCGATCCGAAGCGCCATCGCCAGCGCATCATCCTCGAGGGCGAGGTGCCGTCCCCCGCCAATCCCCCGACGGGCTGCGCCTTTCATCCGCGCTGCCCTCTCTACGTCGAGAAGGGGCGGCCCGAGGAGTGCCGCGCCCAGGCGCCTTCCCTCGACGGGCGCGGCCAGCGTTCACACGAGGTCGCCTGTCATTTCGGGTAGCGAACGTCGCTGCACAACCGCCGCTTATTACGTTATTGGCCCTTCGCTGCGTCTCCCGTCTTCTGACCACCTTGTTGCGCCGTCGACTTGGTGGTCGCCGCGCCCTGCTTCGCACTTTGCTTGGCGGAGCCCGCGCCGCCCTGCACGCCCGACCTGGCGGTATGTCCGATGGCCTTGCCGCCGGCCTTGGCCGTGCTTCCGACCGTCTTTGCTCCTTCCTTGATCGTGTTGCCCGTCGCCTGGAAGCCCTGCTTGAAGCTCGACCCGATTCCCTGGGCGTGCACGGCCACGGGCGACGCGAACCCCGCGAGCAGGACGGTCAGTCCAATGTTTCTCACCCTCGTCAATGGAGACCTCCTCGGAGCACCGTGAATAGGCCGCTCGCAATCGGCGTCAAGAAATCCGCCTCGAGCGCAGGCGACGACCCACGAACCTCCCAACCTGGTCTATCGACGGAGCTCGATCGTCCACGTCAATCCGGCACGGACCTCCCAGGCGCGCTCGTCGCCCTGCTCGACGTAGCGCCCGGCCGCATCGATGCTCACGCCTTCGCGCACCTCCCAGATGGCGCCGAGCAATCCGGACCACGCCAACGGCTCGCCCGCCTCGTGCGCGACCAGCGCCTCGGCGACGGGGCGCACGGGCCAGCGCGCTGGACCTTCCAGGATGAAGCCGCCGGCCGCCTGGAGCCTTTGCTGCTGCGACACACCGACGCGGCCGTTCAAGTGAACTGCCAGCGGGCTCCAGCGCTGCGACACGATGATCGCCGCGGCCGCGCCGACGTTCTGCTCGTCGGGCGTGGTCGAAGGCAGGAGCACGCCGACCTCGGCCGCGACGCTCGGGCCGGTCGCGCCCTGCAGGCAGCCGCGACGAAGGACGTGCTTGACGTTCAGCTCGCCGTCCTCGATGCGGGCGCCGAGCGGATCGGGTGCGCCCGCGATGGGCACCAGCCCGTGATAGTGGAAGACCAGCTCGAAGCGGGGCGCGAACCCATAGTTGATGATCGCGTCAGGCGAGTACGCGTAGCGCCCGCCGGTCGCGCGGAGTCCGAACGCGCCGAGCTCCAGCTCCAGCTCTCGCTCGCCCGCCACGTCTGCGTCGGTCTGGTCGAACGGACGGTATGCCCGCGCCGGTCTCGGGCCGACCCACGCGACGACCAGCGCGACCGACGCGAAAAGGGCGACGAGCCGAGGCCTGAGCACCGCGCGCGATACTGACACAGTTCAGCGACGGGACCTACTGGCAGCGAACGGGCTCGACGGGAACGCCGGCAGGGGGCGAGAGCTGGAAGGCGGCGGCGGGGAGCTCCACGTTGAGCTCTTCGGAGCGGTACTTGATGCGGGCGTCGGCGTGGCGGCCGGGTTGCTCGATGGTGGTGCGCGAGGGCATGCGCTCGCTGCCATTGTCGTGGAAGTCGCTGTGCGTGAGGCGCCACAGCACCGCGCCGGCGCCGTCGTGGAGCTCGGCCGACATCACGTCCCAGTGGCGGTCCTTCGCGTCGAGCGAGATCGTCTCCACCTGTCCCGACGAAGCGTGCAGCGTGAGGACGTCGCGGCCGCCGTCGCGCCCGTCCCAGCTGACCTCGGCCTTGATGTCGTCGCCGGCGAGGAGCGGCGCGCTGCCCTCGAGCGCGGTGACCACGTCGGCGGGCTGCAGCTCGATGCGGATGAGGCGCGCGATGTTGCACGGCGTGGCTTCGCCGGAGAGGAAGCGGTTGTTGCGCACGTCCAGGAACTCGAACTGCTTGCCGTCGCTGGCGAGGCTGGCGACGGTGCCGCCGAAGGGGCTCTCGGCGTCCATGCGAAGGCGATCGGGATCGGCGGCGACGAGCATCATGCTGACCTTGACGCGGTCGCCGTGGTCGGCGAGGTAGTCGACCTTCGCGTCGGCGCGAACGGAGTGGACGCGGCCGGCCCTCGCGCGGAGGTGTGCGAGCAGCTCCTCGGCGGCGGGAGCAGGGTAGGGGCGCGCGACCATCTTGGGCGGGCAGCCCGACGAGAACAGCGCGACCAGGCCGGTCCCCGCGAGCGCCGCACCGGCGAACAGGAAGGCGCGCGCTCGCCCCTCGCTACCGAGCACCGACGCGGCCTTCTTCCCAGTGGAGCAGCCGCTCCTCGACCGCCTTCTGGATCTTCGCGTCGGGGTTGTGCGACAGAGCCCGCCGATACGCGGCCACCGCACGAGTCCGATCCTTCGCCCTGGCGTAGGCATCGCCGAGGTGCTTGAGCACGACGGGCGATTCGGGCAAGAGCCGCGCGGCCTGCTCGAGCAGCGCCAACGCCGGCTCGATGCGATCCTGCCGGAGGTGGAGCGAGCCGATCGCGTCGAGGATCTCGCCCGTCGGAGGTCGGAGGGCGCGCGCCACGATCAGCAGCTTCTCCGCGTCGCGCGGCCTGGCGCCGCGATCGATCAGGCGCAGCGCGAGGAAGGTCATGGCCTCGGCGGAGGCGGGGTTGCGCTCGAGGAGCTTCTGCACCAGCTCGACGGCGCGGTCGATCTCGCCGCCGCGCTCCAGCACGCCCGCCAGCGCCAGCGTCACCGCCTCCGACGGCGCGGGGACCGACTCGAGCGTGCGCCTCGCCTCCGCGCGGCTGCCCTGCACCTCGAGCACGTTGGCCAGGAGCACCGCGACGTCGGCGGTGCCGGGCCCTGCGCCGGTCTTGCCGATCTGGTCGATCGTCGATCGCAAGCGGCTCGCGGCCTCGTCGAACTTGTTCTCCTCGACGAGAACGCGCGCCAGGAGGAGCTGTGCGGCCGTCGCCTCGGGGGGCTTCGGCGTCGACGACAGCGCGGCCTCCGCGAGGGTCCGCGCCCGTGCCGATCGGTGCCGCGCGATCATCATCGCGCCCGTCGCCAGGCGCCGCTCGTTCGAGCCCGCCGCCGCCGCTTGCTGCTCCAGGAGCGTATCCGATTCTTCCATCTTCCCCGTCGCTGCCAGCAGCGGGATGAGCAGCTCGCCCACGCGTGGATCGCGCCCCGATCGCTCCCACGCGATCTTCAGCTCGCGCTCCGCCGGCTCCACCTCGTCGGTGGCCGCGAGCACCCGCGCGAGATCCAGGCGGGCGTCGAGGTTGCCGGGCATCAGCTCGACCGCGCGCCGCAGCTCCGTCGTGGCGCCGGTGAGGTCTCCGCGCAGCACCGCCGAGCGCGCAACTTGCTGGTGGGCGGCGGCCGATTCGGGCAAGCGCCCGGCCATCGACTTGTACACGTCGTCGGCGCGGCCGCCTTCGCCGCGATCATGGTAGAGCGACGCGAGCTGCAGCCACGCCTCCTCGCACGTGCGATCCAGCTCCAGCGCTCGTCGGAAGCTACGCTCCGCCGCCGCCACGTCGCCCAGCCCCAGCGCGATCCGCCCCAGCCCGACCCACGCGTCGGCGAAGTCGGGGTCGAACCGCAGCGCGACTTCGAATGCGTCGCGCGCTTCGTCGACGCGGCCGAGCGACAGCAGCTCCTCGCCGAGCCGGGTGCGCAGGTAGGCCGAGGACCCGTCGCTGGCGATGGCCCGCGTCATCGATTGCGCCGCCGCCTCGTGCTGCCCGTCGAGCGAGAGGAGCTGCGCCTCGACGTAGTGGGAGTAGGCCGAGGCGCTGACGTACCCGCCGGGAACGTGCTCGCCGTTGAAGACGCGGGTCGGTCCCTCGTCGCGCAGCACCGCCTGTCGTCGCGCGCATCCAGCCATCCCGGCGGCGGCAGGCGCCAGCGAGAGGGCAAGCAGCGTGACCAACACGCGCGGCATCCTCTTGAGGATACCCCTCGCCCGTCGCTACGCCAAGCCGGCCCCTGTCAGGTGTGGACCGGGTGCGGAGCGGTCGACGGGTGCGCGAGCCGGCGATTGTTTCCATCGACGACGCGGCGGCTGCTCGTCTTGCGATCGACGATGCAGCTGTTGCACGATGCCGGAGTCCGGGTGAGGCGTACGAACTCTTGGTGAAGAAGGACGTGTGAGATGTCGATTTGTCGTCGGAGCAATTGGATTGTCTTGTGCCTGGGCCTGGGCCTGGGATTGACGACCGCGGGCTGTGGCGACACGACGCCGCCGGGCGACGGCGCGGGCCCGGAAGATGTCGCCGTCAAGTCCGACCTCGCGATGAAGCCCGACCTGGTCGGCTCCGGCGCCGATCGCACCGGCACCGACGACCTGCGCGCCACCGATGGTTCGCCCGCCAATGCCGACCTCCTCCCGGCGATCGACTCCGCGCCGTCGGCCGACCTCGCGCCCTCGCCGGACCTCGGGCCCTCGCCGGACCTAGCGCCGTCGCCGGACCTCGCGCCGTCGCCCGACCTCGTCACGCCCGCCGACCTCGTTCCCGGCCCCGATCTCGCCGTCACGTGCACCGGCGGGCAGAAGGCGTGCAACGGCACCTGCGTCGACGTGACCAGCGACCCGAACAACTGCGGCGTGTGCGGCAACACCTGCGCCGCCGGCAGCCCGTGCACCGCCGGCAAGTGCTCGATGTGCGCCGCACCGACGGGCGTGCTCTGTGCCTCCACCGGTCTTTGCGTGGACGTCGCCACCGATCCCAACAACTGCGGCACGTGCGGAACGAAGTGTGCGACGGGCGCACCGTGCACCGGCGGCACTTGTGGACCGTGCCCGTCGCCGACGAAGCTCTGCACCGGCACCGGCGCGGGCGCCTGCGTCAACCTGAACACCGATCCCGCGAACTGCGGCGTGTGCGGTCGCGCCTGCGCCGCCGGCGGAGTCTGCAACGGCGGCACCTGCACCTGCCCCTCGTCGTCGCCCAACCTGTGCGCCGGCAGCTGCACCAACTACATGACCGACGCGAAGAACTGCCTCAGCTGCGGTCACGCGTGCCCGACCGGCGCGACCTGCGTGGCGGGCTCGTGCACGTGCCCGATGGGAACGCTCGGCTGCGGCAGCGCCTGCATCAACCCGTCGACGGATGGCAACAACTGCGGCGGTTGCGGCAAGGTGTGCCCGACGGGCGCCACGTGCGTCTCGGGCAACTGCCAGTGCACCACCGGCATGCTCTGCGGCAGCACCTGCATCGACGTGATGAGCGACGCGAAGAACTGCGGCACGTGCAGCAACGCCTGCGTGCCCGGCGCCACGTGCAGCGGCGGAATGTGCGGCTGCCCGACGGGAACGCCCGACGATTGCGGCGCGACCATCGGCTGCGTCAACAAGTCCACCGACACGAAGAACTGCGGCGCGTGCGGCGTGGCCTGCAAGCCGGGCGCGGTGTGCGGCGGCGGCGCCTGCAGCTGCCCATCACCGACGGTGGACTGCGGCGGGACCATCGGCTGCGTGGACACCAGTACCAACGCGAAGAACTGCGGTGCATGCGGCATGGCGTGCAAGCCGGGCGCGGTGTGCATGGGCGGCTCCTGCAGCTGCCCGACGGGAACGACGGACTGCGGCGGCTCCTGCTCCAACACGCAGCTCGACCCCGCCAACTGCGGCGCCTGTGGCAAGGCGTGCCAGCCGGGCGCGGTGTGCGGCGGCGGCGTGTGCGCCTGTCCGACGGGCACCACCGACTGCGGCGTGGTCCTCGGCTGCGCCAACTTGAAGTCCGACTTCTACAACTGCGGCGCGTGCGGCGACAACTGCTACGTCGGCGAGGTGTGCTCCAACAGCTTCTGTGGTTGCCCGTCGGGCTGGACCTCCTGCATCGGCACGAACCCGTCGTGCGCCGACACCAAGAACGATCCCGAAAACTGCGGCGCTTGCGGTCGCTCTTGCGGCTACGGCTTCACCTGCGTCGCCGGCAGCTGCAAGTGCGCCACCGGCAAGACGCAGTGTACCGACAGCTCCCTGAATCTGTGGTGCGTCGACACCATGACCGATCCGTACTTCTGCGGCGCGTGCTCGGGCAGTGGTCGGTCGGTGTGCGCCTACGGCTCGACGTGCGTCGGCGGAACGTGCAGCTGCGGTGGCGCGGCCATGGCCTGCAGCAGCGGGCCCTACTCCTTTTGCGGCAACACGCAGAACGACCCGTGGGACTGCGGCGGCTGCGGCAAGCAGTGCGCCGGCGCGGGGCAGTGGTGCAGCGCCGGCGCGTGCGCCTGCCGGCCCGGTTGGAACTTCTGCGGCGGCACCACCTGCAAACAGCTCGCGAGTGACATTGCCAATTGCGGCGCCTGCGGCAACGACTGCCGCACAAAGGGATTTACGTCGCCGCGCTGCATCCGTGGCGCCTGCGTCGATTCGACCTGCACCTCGCTCAACACGGACCCCTGTTCGCCCGACGGCGTCAACACCACCACCTGCACCAACGTAAAGTCCGTGTTCAGCGACGACGCGAACTGCGGCGGCTGCGACGTCAAGTGCGCTGGCAACCAGGTGTGCGCCGCGGGTTTGTGCCAGTCCTACTACACGGCAGAAGGTTGCACGACGTGTCCGTGCGCGGCCTGCCGGGAAGATGCGGTCTGCTGCGGCTTCCCCGGAAGCAAGCCCGCGATCCCCATCTGCGTGCTGGGCACGGTCTGCCCGTAACGATTCGTCACCCGTAATCCGGGCGGCGCGGCCCCGTCGCTGCGCCGGCCTCGATTCACCCGCAACCTGCCGGAACAGGATGTGAACTGATGGGAAAGGCCGCTCGCCTCGCATTGTCCGCGATCGCCGCGCTCGCGCTCTCTTCTACCGGGTGTGACGACAATTCCGCCGCGCCCGACGGCGATGGATTGCTTCCGGACCTCGCGCTCAAGCACGACCTGGCGAGCAAGCGCGACATCGGGACGACGAGCAAGGACCTGCGATCGACCGACAGCGACGGGGCGACGCCGGATGACGGCTCCGCGCCCGGCGACGACCTGGTGGCACCGCCGGGCTCGGACCTGTCCGGTGTTCACGACATGGCGGTTGGACCCAAAGCCGACCTCGCGTCGCGTGACCTGGCGACCGGGGACATGGCCGGCTCGTGCGGCGGCGGCGGCACCATGAAGCTGTGCGGCGGCGCCTGCGTCGATGTCGCCAGCGACCCGAACAACTGCGGAGTTTGCGGGAATGCGTGCGCGCCCGGCTCTCCCTGCAACTCCGGGAAGTGCGCAATGTGCGCCGCGCCGAAGTCGGTCTCTTGCAGCGGTATCTGCAGCGACATCACCAGCGACCCGGCACACTGTGGTTCGTGCGGCAACCCGTGCCTCAAGGGCGCTCCCTGCAACAGCGGTGTTTGCGGCGCGTGTCCGATGGGAACGCGCCAGTGCGGCAACGCGTGCGTCAATACCAACAACGACCCCAACAATTGCGGCGGCTGCGGCAACGTCTGCCCGACCGGCGGTATTTGCAACAACCGTTTCTGCGCCTGCCCCACCGGCACCATGCAGTGCGGCAACTCGTGCGCGAACATCGACAGTGATCCCAGGAACTGCGGCAATTGCGGAACAGCGTGCCCCGCCGGCGCGACCTGCAGCGGCGGCGCTTGTCTCTGCCCCTCGGGCCAATTGACGTGCGTGTCGGGTTGCGCGGATCCCGCCAGCGACGTGAAGAACTGCGGCGGCTGCGGCAATGCGTGCGGCCCCAATGCCACCTGCGTCTCCGGAAACTGCATGTGCGATGGCGGAAAGACGTCGTGCAAGACGTTCGGCTGCGTGGATCTGATGGCGGATCCCAACAACTGCGGCATGTGTGGAACGACGTGCCCGGCAGGCCAGGGCTGCATCTCCGGAAAGTGCGCCTGCGCGACGGGCCAGACGCTGTGCAACAGCGGCTGCTCCGATGTAAAGACCGATCCCCTCAACTGCGGCGGCTGTGGTCGGACGTGCTTCGACGGATTCTCTTGCGTCGCGGGAATGTGCACGTGTCCCACGGGCAAGATGACCTGCAACTCCGGATTCGGAAATCCCGTCTGCGTCGACACCAACACCGATCCCAATTACTGCGGCGGGTGCGGCGGCTTCGGCGGCGGGGGTATGACGTGCAACACCGGAGAGACGTGCGTGGCCGGAAGGTGCACTTGCGGCGGCGCCGCGATGGTGTGCGGCGGGTTCAACAGCAACAACTTCTGCACCACGGGTATGGATGATCCCTGGAACTGCGGCGGCTGCGACATTCAGTGCAACGCGCCCGGCACGTGGTGCGAGGGCACCCAGTGCGTCTGCCGCCCCGGGCTCACCAACTGCAACAACACCTGCACCGACACGCTCAGCGACGGTGACAACTGCGGCGCTTGCGGCGTCCGGTGCGGAACGGTGCTGGCCGGTGCCTTCAACCCGCGCTGCATCAACGGCGCTTGCGTCGACGTCAGCTGCCAATCGCTCAACGAGCGCACCTGCTATGGCAACTCGTTCAACGCGGGAACCTGCTTGAGCCAGCGGCAGCTACAGAGTGACACGCTGCACTGCGGTGGTTGCAACGCCTGCAGCGGAGTACGTGTGTGCGCGGCGGGCAATTGCCAGCAATACACCATGGCGACGGGCTGCACCTCGTGCCCATGTACCCAGTGCGGCGTTGGCACCACCTGCTGCACCATGCCCAACACGACCACACCGATCTGCGTCGATGGAACCACCTGCCCGAAATAGCGCCTGACGACGAGGCGTCGCTACCGACGGTGATCGGGCCCGCCGCCGTGAGCGGGACCCATGGGGCGCGCCGGCGCCATGGGCTGCGACGGCGCCGTCGGGTGAGAAGGCCGGGCCGGCGCCGCCATCCTCGGCGGCGGTGCCATCCGTGGCGGTGGCGCCATTCTCGGCGGTGGCGCCATGGCGCGAGGCGGGGCTGAATGCGGCGCGGACGGACGTGGCATGGCCTCCGGGCGCACTGGCGCCGAGTGAATCGGGCGTGCCTCGACGCGCGGCCGCGACTCCTGGGGCTCGTGCCGCGGCTCTGGGCGTGGGGCGGCCATCGGGGCGCGCGCAGGCGCTGCCACCGGCGCCGGCACGTGCGAAGCCGGGCGGGCTCCAGGCGGCGGAGCGCTCACGACGCCCGGGTGTCTTCCCCCCGGTGCCGGGATGATCACGCCGTGACGCGCGCCGGGCGGTGGCGGGACGAAGGCGCCGTTGGGACCCTCGGGCCGCGGACCCACGATGACGCCGGGCCTCGGCCTCGCGATCGGGAAATGCGCTTGCGGCGGAGGCGGTACGAACGCCACGTGCGGCGCCCGCCAGAAGCCGCCGATGAAGATCACGACGCCGTCGCGGTTCTCGTAATAGGGCTCGGTCCAGACCCAGCCCTCGTGAGGAGGCGCCACCCAGCGACCGGGCACCCAGATCCAATCGCCGTCCCACGCCCAATAGCCGGGGATCCAGAATCCGCCGGCGTAGGGCATCGGCTCCATCTCTTCGTAGCGGAGCGGCGGCGGCGCGTACTCGATCGCGATCGGATCCGGCTCGACCTCGACGGAGACGTAGACCGATCCCGGCGGCAGCGGCGCCGCCTCGACGCGGGCCGGGTAGGGATGGCAGGCGACGATTGCCAGCGCAAGGACGAAAATGAGTCTTCTCATTCCAGTCCTCCTTTCCACTCGTGAGTCACTCGGGCGAGCGGGCGCACACCTCGAGTACCTCCAATCATGGCTTCGATCCGCGCGCTGGCAATGCCCCGAACTGAGTCGGGCAATTGATGCGCGTCAGAGGAGGTATGGAATCAGGGCGCGGCGATCGGCCGGATAATCGGGGAACTTCTCTTGGTACCAGCGGTGCGTGGAGAGCGCGCGCGGGAGCAGGTTGGCGACGGAGATCGCGAAGATGAAGACGCCGCCGAGCGACCACGTGAAGAGGGCGAAGCCGAGCCACGCCGTGAGCTCGGTCAAGTAGGACGGGGACGAGACGTAGCGAAACAGCCCGCCGCGCGGAATGCGATAGGTGTGCACGCCGGCGGCGACCTCCTCCGGGGTGCGGAGATTGCGGAGGATGGCGTCACAGTGGATGTTGAGCGCCAGTGAGACACCGTAGAGGGCGAGCCCGAAGAGGAAGCGCGGATCGTGCAACCACGCAGGCTCGTAGTGACCGAACGTGGAGAACCAGGCGCCGTTCAGATAGCCGTGTACCGTGGTGACGATCCAGCCGAACGCGACGAGCGCAAGGCTGAACCGGGCGCGCTTGCCGCGGGGCGCCCGGATGGACAGCGGAAAGAAGAACCCGCGATTGCCATAATGGATGAACCACACGGCGCAGAAGACCATCGGTGTGAGCTCGAAGCGGTGCGGGCCGCTGAAGAAGAAGTACGCGAAGCTCAGCGACGACGGCAGCTCCATCAGGAACCAGCCGAGGCGCGGGTCCACGCTGATGCCCGCGCGCTCCGTCGCGAAGCGTCCATAGGGCGACGGCACCAGCGGCGCGACGACGCCGACGACGATCACCATCGCGAGCGCGGCCGTCAAGACCGTGTCGTAGGTCGCATCTCCGCTATACCAGTTCATCGCGTGGAGTCACCTTCACGAGGACCGAGGCCGGAATTTCTGAAGAACGAGCGCGACCACGACCAGCACGACGGCCCCGATCACGTTGTACCAGAGGAAGCTGATCGAGGTGAACTTGAAGGTCAGTAGGACCGCGGTCTGCGCGATCAGCGTGGCGATGAACACCGGCGTGCCCGTGACGCGGCGGAAGAAGAATCCGACGAGGAACACGCCGAGCATCGGGCCGTAGAACAAGGAGCCCAGGATGTTCACGGCCTGGATCAGGTTGTCGACCAGCGACGCGAAGGCGGCGAAGGCGATGGCGACGACGCCCCACAGCGCGGTGAAGATCTTGGCCGCTCCGAGGTAGTGCGAGTCGGTCGCGTCGGGCTTCACGAGCCGCTTGTAGAAGTCCACCACCGTCGTCGATCCGAGCGCATTGAGGGCGGATGCGCTGGCGCTCATGGCCGCGCAGAAGATGACGGCCAGGAGCAATCCGACCAGGCCGGCGGGAAACTCCTTGGTCACATACCGGAGGAAGATGTAGTCGGAGTCCTTGAGCTCCGCGCCCGGGTTGGCTGAGGCGATGACTTTCCGGGCTCGATCTCGGAGGGACTTCATGCGCGAGTCCGCCTCTGTGAGACGGGTGCGCGCGGCTTGTGAGGCCTCTTCGGAGGAGCTCGTGAGAAAGGCTCTGAGGGGCTCGGATTTTGCGGCGAACGCGTCGTCCCATTCGGCTTCGATCCGACGCAGCTCCGGCGCCTTGTCAGTCAGATAAGCCTTGTCGAGCTCCGCCTGGTTGAAGAACACCGGAGGGCGCTCGAACTGGTAGAACGCAAAGACCATCAGGCCCACGAACAGGATGAAGAACTGCATCGGGACCTTGACGAGACCGTTCATGAGAAGGCCCAGCCGGCTCTCGGAGAGCGAGCCTCCGGAGAGGTAGCGCTGCACCTGGGACTGGTCGGTTCCGAAGTACGCGAGCGCGACGAAGAGGCCTCCGGTCAACCCGCTCCAGAACGTGTAGCGCGTGTCGAGCCGCACCGAGTAATCGACCACGTTCATGTGGCCCAGCGCGCCGGCGACCCGGACCGCGTCGAAGGTGGTTACGCCAGTCGGCAGGCGATGGATCGTGAAGGCGAGGGCCAGCGCCATGCCGCCCAGCATGACCATCATCTGCCATGTCTGGGTCTGGTTGACGGCGCGCGTGCCGCCGGAGACCGTGTAGATGATCACGACCGCGCCGATCAGGATGTTGGTCCACTGCAGCGACCACCCGAGCACCGTCGAAAGGATGATCGCCGGCGCGTAGATCGAGAGGCCGGCGGCGAGGCCGCGCTGCACCAGGAACAGGAACGCCGTGAGCTGGCGGGTCTTGAGGTCGAAGCGCCCTTCCAGGTACTCGTAGGCCGTGTAGACCTTGAGCTTGTGGAACAGCGGCACAATCGTGGCCGAGAGCAGGACCATTGCGACGGGCAGTCCAAAGTAGAACTGCACGAAGCCCATGCCGTCCTCATAGGCCTGTCCCGGCGTTGAGAGAAAGGTGATGGCGCTGGCCTGCGTGGCCATGATCGACAGGCCGATCGTCCACCACTTCACGTCGCTGCCGCCGCGCAGCCACGTCTCCGCGCTCTTGACGCCGCGGGTCTTCCAGAGGCCGTATCCGACGATGGCCGACAGGGTGCCCGCCAGCACGATCCAGTCGAGCAGCTTCATCGGAAGAATCGGCTCAGAAGCGTGAAGCCGAGGATTGTGAGGGCGAGCGTTCCGAGGACCAGCGCATACCAGCGGCGCCACGTGCCCAGGACGGGCGCACCGGAGTCGTCTTCGGAGGGATCCCCCGAGACGTGGTTACTTCGAGCCATGGTCGATGAGGTTCGTAAACAAACGGAACGCGCCCGGCACGCCTGCCGGTAGCTGCCTGAAGAACGCAAGGCCCGTATAGATGAACGCGCCCTTGCCGTGCTTCGCGACGATGAGAGAGCCCTTGCGCGCGGGCTCGCCGGGGTCGCTCATGGACAGCACGGTCTGGTATTTCGCGTCCCACTTTCCCGCAAAATAGAGGCCGCGCTCCTGGATCCAGTCCGAGAAGTCCGCGGTCGTGATCGCGTTGGGCGAGTGCAGCAGGGGATTGGCGGCGTCGTCGAAGGTCACGGCCGCTTTCTCGTCGGTGACGCGGTCCTGCGTGACCTCGAAAGGATAAGGGCCCATCTCGGGCGGAAGCTTGGAGATGCGATTGGCGGTGTTGTACTGGGCCACCAGGGTGCCACCCTTCGAGACGTAGTCCATCAACCGCTTGTGAAAGGAGGGCAGGCGCGGATTGGTGTTCCATGCGCGCACGCCCACCACGATGGCCTGAAGGTCGTCGAGCTTCCGATCTCGGAGCGCGTCGTCCGCCAGCGTCACGACCTCATAACCGACGCTTCGGAGGGACGCCGCGACCTCATCGCCCGCGCCGGGAATGTAGCCAATCCGAGTGCGCTTCTTCTTCAGATCGAATCGAACTGCGCGCACCTCGGCGACCGGCATGAGCGTCTGGATGGGAATGTGGCCATGCTCGATCCGAAGCAGGCCGCGAGACGACGACTTTCCACCAATCTCAGCGACGGCGCGAAGGGTGGCCTGCTTCGTGGGGGCAAGCGGAGGCGTCACGTGAAAGACGACTTCCTCTTCCGCGCCCCGCTTCTCGAGCTTGAAGGGAATGGAGGCCGGCTCCACCTTCCACTCCGGAGGCGCCTCGATCTTCACCGCTCCGGTCGCCTCCGAACCGGCCTTGACCAGCACGCGCAGCTCCTTTGCGCGCGCATCCGGGAACATGAGGATCGGAGAGGCTGGATTCAGCGCCGCGCGAGGCACGATCTCGACGGAGCGATAGCGCTCGCCCATCACCGGATCGGTCCACTTGTAGGCAATTGGGCGCGTGACCGAGAACGTGCGATTGCCTGCCTGGACGATGAAGTCGGCCACCAGCGCCGGCGGCCGCTCCGGGCGTCCGATCAGGGACGGATCCGGGACTGTCCAGCTCCCCGCAGTCGGCGGCTCTACCAGCCAATAAGGCGAAGTGACGTCCGCGTCATCGGACACCTTGAACTTGTGCTCGATCTGGACGGGCTCGTGCTGCGGCAGCGGCTTGCCGACGGGAACGGTCGAACCCGGAAGTCGGATCTCCTTGAGTGTGAGCGGGGCGCCGGAGCGGTTGAGGACCGTCGCGGTGAGCTGCACCTCGCCCCCCGCAACGGTGTCGAAGTCGGCCGCGGTGGCCTCGGCGTACAGGCCGGCGCAAGCGCCGATCACGTCGGCGAACTCGCTCGCCTTCTCCGCCTTCCAGGGATTGTCCGCAAGCCGCTCCAGCTCATCCCATGCCTCCAGCAAGAGCGGGATCGAAGCGGCCGGCGACTCCGATTTGTATTCGGCGCGAGCGTGCTTGAGCAGCGCCGCCAGCTTGTCTCCACCTTTGACTCGCGACCACGTCCAATCCAGGTCCTCGAAGATGCCTTTTCCCGTCGCCGGCGCGCTGCCCGAAGTCACCTGGAAGTATTCCAGGCTGGGCCCGCGCGTGGCCGCCGCGCCAAATCCCTGGCTCTTGTGCATGCTGCGGCTCAGGGCCGCGATCTCCCCATAGGAAGCGCCTAGCGCCGGATTGAATCCGCCGATGTCGAGCTTGAGGAAGGCGGAGAGATCCTCGCCCGGCTTGATGAAGAACGACGACTTGTTCCACGCAATCCGACGGGCCTCCCAGGTGCCGAATTGCTTCACCTGGTCGGGCTGAAAGCTCGCGTCGGCCGCGGCGCGAAAGGCATCGAGGGCGAGGATGGCCGAGGCGGTGTGGTGACCGTGCGTGTCGCCGCCCTTCTGGGGAAAGCGCGTGATGATCACGTCCGGCTTGAACTCGCGGATGACGCGCGCCACGTCGGCGAGCACCGCGTCGCGATCCCAGATCGCCAGCGTCTCCTCGGGGGTCTTGGAGTAGCCGAAGTCGCGGGCGCGGGTGAACCACTGCTCGGCCCCGTCGACGCGGCGGGCGGCGAGGAGCTCCTGGGTGCGGATGAGGCCGAGCAACGGACCCTGTTCGCTCCCGATCAAATTCTGCCCGCCCTCGCCCCGCGTCAGCGAGAGGTACGCGGCGCGCACCAGCTTCTCGCTCGCGAGCCAGGACAGGAGCTTCGTGTTCTCGTCGTCGGGGTGGGCGGCCACGTATAGCACCCGACCGACGACGCCGAGGCGCTCGATCGCCCGCCCGATCTCGGCGGCGCTCCATTGGCGCGGCGGCGCGACCGACGGAGCGGGTGAGGCGAGCGATGCTCCGGCGGAGAGGGAGGTGGTGAACATCAGGCCAAGCGCGAGCGCGGACGGTCTCTTCATCATGGATCGTGTGATCGCCGCCGAGCTTTGCCTGGCGGCGACTTCGCGGGGGGGTGAGGGGACCCTCTCAGGGTCCAGTTGGTTGTAGATGCGCCAAAGGCGCCTCCGGTTGCTTCGGGCCCGGCGGCTCCGTCGGTGGACGGGCAGTATAGACGCGAAGGTCGCGTGACGAAGGCATATTTGCGCGCGAGGCGGCTGCTCTTACAATTGCCTGGATGCGCGAGCCGTTCTCGGCCGCCTACGCCTCGGGCAGTGCCCGTGCCGCGGCCTTCTTCGCTCCCACCTTCCGCGATCGCGACGCGCGCATTCGCACCACGCGCGCCGCGGCGGCACGCACGCTCTCGCCGTCGATGATCGAGGCGATCCGCGACATGGACGCCGCGCTCCCGCCGAGCGACGCCCGCTTCGCCAACATCGAGCACCTCGCCAACGGCGCCGCCGTCGTGGTCACCGGCCAGCAAATCGGGCTCTTCGGCGGCCCGCTCTACACCATCTACAAAGCCGCCACCGCCATCTCCACCGCGCGCGCCCTCTCGGCGGAGGCCGGCGTTCCGTGCGTCCCCATCTTCTGGCTCCAGACGGAGGATCACGACCTCGTCGAGATCGACCACGCCGTGGTGCCGCGTCCGGGCGGCGCGCCCCTGCGCCTGCGACTCTCGTCGGCGCCCACCTCGCGCGGGGACGGTCCCGAGGCGCGGGTCTCGGTCGGGTTGCGGCGCCTCCCCGCCGAGATCACGGCCCTGCACGACGCGCTCGCCGACGCGCTAGCGCCGCTGCCGCACGCCGCCGATCACCTCGCGCTGCTCCGCGACTGTTACGCGCCCGGCCGCACGCTCGCCCTCGCCTTCGCCCGCCTGATCGCGGAGATCTTCTCCCGCCACGGTCTGATCCTTCTTGATCCACGGGATGTACGGATTGCATCACTTCGTGCACCGATTGTGTACAAAGCGATCCGCGACCACGCGGCGCTCGGGACGGCGCTCGTCGAGCGAACCCGTGCGCTCGAGGCGGCCGGGTTCGAGGAGCAGGTGCACGCACGGCCCGACGCGCTCCTTTGCTTCCTTCACCAGGGCGGGGACCTGACGGCGCCGCGCTTCCGCCCGCTCGGTGTCGAGGGAGGGTTCCGTTCTCCCGACGGAATCCCGGGACAGGCCCCGCTCAGCGAGGCGCAGCTGCTGGCCACGCTCGAGGGCCATCCGCTCGCGTTCTCCACGTCGGCGCTGCTCCGACCCATCGTGCAGGACAGCGTGCTGCCGACGGCCGCATACGTCGCCGGCCCGGGTGAGATCAACTACTTCGCGCAGCTCGGGCCGCTCTACGATGCGTTCGGCGTCGCGCCACCGCTGCTGGTTCCCCGCGCGCGCTTCCGCCTGATCGACGCCCGCACCCGATCGCTGCTCGAACAGCTCGGCCTCTCGACGGGCGACATGGCGCGGCCGCGCGTCGAGCTGCTCTCGCAGATCGTGGCGCGCGAGACCGAGGGCGCAGGCTGGCCGCCGCCGGCCGAGATCCGCGCGGCGCTGCTCGGGCGGTTCGAGCGCGAGCTGGGGGAGGTGGAGGCTCGCGCGGAAGAGATCGACCCGTCGCTGAACCGCGCGGTCGCGCGCACGCGGGTCTCCGTCGCGCGTGCCGTCGACCGGCTGGTGGGGCGCTACGAACGCTCGCTGGTCGCGCGCGGGCACGTACAGAGCGATCGCCTCGATCGCGCGCTCTCGTTCCTGCAGCCCGACGCCTCTCCACAAGAACGCGTCTTCTCGCTGCCCTACTTCGCGAGCCGCTACGGCGTGAAGCACATCGACGCACGCGTGTTCGCCGCGCTCGACGCCACCGGACCTTTCGCCGGCGGGCCCGTCATCGACGTCGACCTCGACTAGACCTCCCCGACACATCTCCAAAGGCCTCCCCAAAACCTCCCATGACGAGCGACTCTCCGCCCTCCGATCGCCCGCTCCGTATCGGCATCTCCTGCTTCCCGACCTTCGGCGGCAGCGGCATCATCGCCACCGAGATCGGCGAGACCCTCGCGCGGCAGGGCCACCGCGTGCACTTCATCGCCGCCGACGTGCCGCAGCGCCTCGACCGCCTCGTCGAGAACGTGTTCTTCCACGAGGTCGAAGCGGTCGACTACCCGCTCTTCCAGCAGGGCCAGGGCGCCTTCCCGCTGGCGCTCGCCTCGAAGATGGTCGAGGTCTCCGTGCGCGAGGCGCTCGACGTCCTGCACGTCCACTACGCCCTGCCGCACGCCACCAGCGCCGTCCTCGCCCGCCAGGTCCTCGTCGCCGAGGGCCGCGCCCGCCCGCCGAAGATCATCACCACGCTCCACGGCACCGACATCACCCTCGTCGGCAGCGATCCGAGCTTCCTGCCCATCACGCGCTTCTCCATCCTCGGCAGCGACGCGGTCACCGTGCCGTCCGAGTGGCTCCGCCGCGGCACCATCGAGCGCATCTCGCTCCCGCCCGCGACGGAGATCGAGGTGATCCCCAACTTCGTCGACACCGATCGCTTCCGCCCCGCTCCGCGCGATCCCGCCGCGCTCTCGCACCTCTTCGACGGCGAGACCGCGCGCGAGATGTCGTCGCAGCGGGTCTCGGTGCTGGTGCACAACTCCAACTTCCGGCCCCTCAAGCGCACCTTCGACGTGATCCGCGCCTTCGCCGCCGTCCGATCGCGGCGGCCGGCGGTGTTGATCCTCGTCGGTGATGGACCGGATCGATCCCGCGCGGAGGATCTCGCGCGCGAGCTGGGCGTGGCGCGTGCCGTGCGCTTCCTCGGCAAGCAGCTCAACTTCCTGCCGGTGCTGCAGGGCGCCGACGCGTTCCTCCTGCCGAGCGAGACGGAGAGCTTCGGGCTCGCGGCGCTGGAGGCGATGAGCTGCGGCGTTCCCGTCGTCGCGAGCCGGGTCGGCGGCGTGCCCGAGGTCGTCGGCGACACGGGCGTCTTGCACGACGTCGGCGACGTCGCGGCGATCACGGAGTCGGTCTTGTCGCTGTTGTCGAACGAGGAGCTGCGGGCGGGGAGGGGAGCTGCAGCGAGGGCGCGCACCCTCGAAAGATTCCAGCGCGCGCCGATGGTCGCGCGCTACGAAGCGCTCTATCGGCGCGTGTTGGCGCGGTAGCGGCTACTTCTTCCAGTCGGTCAGCGCCTTCTTCACCTCGTCGGAGAAGAAGAAGTACTCGGCCTTCTGGCCCAGCGTGTTCGCCTTTTCCGCCAGCGCCAGCGCCTCCTTCTTCTTGCCCTTCGCCGCCAGGATCTGTGCCTTGGTCCACACGTTCAGCCAGTCCTCGTGCAGCGACAGCGAGCGCTCCACGTGCTTCATCGCGCCGTCGAGGTCCTTCTTCTCCTCCATCAAGTAGCGGGCCGCGCTGTTCCACGGGCGCCACGCGTTCTCGTCGAGACCCTTGAGCGCCGCGACGACCTGCGTGTCGGTGTCGGCCTTGATCGGGATCGACACGCGCAGCTTCTCCCACTCGATGTCGAGGCTGGTGGCGCTCTCCGTCGTGTTCGAGAAGAGGAACGCGAGCCGCTCGCGCGACGACGCCATCGCCTCGGGCTTCACTGTGATGCGCGCCGCGTCCTGGTCCTGCTTGTAGTCGCGCGTCGACGCGGTCGCATTCTTGTTGAGGATGACCGTCCACGAGTCGTTGCCCGGGATGGTGAAGAGCGAGTACGAGCCGGCCGGCACCTTCTTGTCACCGACGGTGACGTCCTTGCCGAACGTGACCTTGGTCGCGGCGTTGGCGCCGGTTCGCCAGACCTGGTCGAGCGGCACCACGCCGCCCCAGATCTTGCGTCCCTTGACGCCCGGGCTCGAGTACTCGACGGCGACGTCGGTCAGGCCGACCACCTGGGAGACCTTGGCGTTGGGGCTCGGCCGCGGCAGGTCGAGCTGCTGCGCGAGGGCGCTGCCGGCGGGCGCAGCGACGGACAGAGCGAGAACGACGAGCGAAGAGCGAAAGCGCATCGAGAGGCCTCCTGTGGCTTATACCGGCGTTGGGGCGCTCATCTTGCGGTGCCGCGACGGAAATGCAAGCGCGCTCCGGCCGCTTGTCCGGCCCTCGCACTTGCTACCCTCTTCCATCGTGGGTTGGCCCGAACGCTTCGAGCAGTTGATGCGGCGCTGGAGTCGAACGCGACCGCTGCACGATCGCGAGATCGCGGCGGCGGCGAGCGTTCTGGGCGAGCGCGCGGTCCACTGGGCCGAGGTGCGCGTGGCGACGGGCGGGTGGCTCGACGCGGCGTTTGCGATCAACGGCGGCCGCGCCTTCGCGACCTTCCACACCATCCACCTGCCGCCCGCGACGGAAGCACGCGGCCCGTCGCTGTCGCTGATGGTGCACGAGCTGGTACACGTGTACCAGTACGAGCGCGCCGGCGCCGTCTACATCCCGCAAGCGCTCTCGGCGCAGCTCGTCGGCGAGGGCTACGACTACGGCGGCGCGTCCGGCCTCGGGCAGGCACGCCGCGCCAACCGACGCCTCCAGGACTTCAACCGCGAACAGCAGGCCCAGATCGCCGAGGACTACTTCAGCCGCGTCATCGAGGCGCCCCGTTCGGCCGCGAGCGAAGTGGAGCGGCTCGCCTACGAGCCCTTCATCGCCGAGTTGCGCGAGGGCGCGCTGTAATTGGCTTCATTCGTTATCACTATCCACCTCATTCTATTATTTGCGCTCGCCATGGATGTAATCCGTGGTACTTGGGATACACCGCGATCCATTGATTGAAATCATCTGACACCCGCTACCTGTTTTCCGTCATTCCCGAAATTGCCGACACTTTCTCTTTGTCGAGAACGATCTGCACGATCTCGACGGTGAACAAGTCATTTTTTTCATTGACTCGAATTCACGCATTGGGCAGCTTGCGATTGCAATTCGAGACTGACGGAGAGTGAAATTGATGAGAGTCAAGAAGTCACCCCTGCCGGGGCGGTGGCTCGTGGTTCTCCTTATTACCCTGGCAGGAACCGGGCGTGTTCACGCCCAATCGCCCGTCGTTGGCGCGCTCAATGAGCTCGTCAAGACTCGCGCGCCCGGTTGGCAATCGCCGCCCGGCCTGAACGTGATGAGCGGGTCGCTGCTCGACAAGCCCAGGCACGTGCCGATCCCGCTGCCGCTCGACGGAGGGCGCTGCTACCGCGTGCTGCTCGTCGCCAGCCAGTCCATCGGCCGCATCGGCGTGACGTGGCTCGGCCCCGAGCAGCAGGTCCAAGCCAGCGCGCCACCGACGGGAACGGAGGTCGTGCTCGAGTCGTGCCCGCCCCAGCGCGGCCTCCACTCGCTCGATCTCGTGCCCAGGGGCGGCGACGGCAGCTACGCGTTCCGCATCGTCGCGGCCCCGCCTGCGCCGGCCCCGATCCGGGGCGACGGCGGCGCGCTCCCCGACGGTGGAGTGGCCGCAGCTCCCACGCCCCCGCCCGAGCCGCCCGATCCCAACGCGGCGGATCTCGAGAAGTTCACCGGAGCCGCCGCGCCCGGCGCACCCCTGATCGTCAAGCACCGCGGTGTCGTCGCCGACGGCGGCGCGCCCTACGACTTCCGCGTCGAGCTCCCCGGAGACAAGTGCTTCGTCTTCGCCGCCGCGGGCTCCGTGGGGATCCAGGAGCTGTCGATCTACGTGTGGGATCCCGACGACAATCGCCTGACGCAAACACGCGAGGTGCGCTGGCCGGTCGCGCACTTCTGCTCCGGCAGACCGGGCAAGTACCACTTCCTCGTCAAGGCCACGAAGGGCGGCGGCGGGTTCTCCGCCGCGGTCGTCGGGCCCATTGCAAAAAAGGAGAAGTGAAGTGAACAAACTCATGAAGGTTGCAGTTGCAGTGATGGCGGTGGCGACGTCTGGATGCGCCGGATTCACCTGGCGTCTCGAGAACAAGCCGTCGGCGTGGACCGACGCCAGCTGGACCCAGGAGTTCGGCAAGGCCCAGCAGGTCCGTGTCGCCGACGGGAAGGTGTACGTCGCCGCCGAGCTTTCCAGCACATTGGGATCCTAAGCTTAGAATTCCACGTGGACAAGTTGTCGCG